>JAEEGL011142448.1_pt1 | contig 18780 bp, 14 predicted proteins | sample 9134231 | NCBI WGS metagenome assembly JAEEGL01 (sample SAMN16246548, study PRJNA631951) | gut metagenome | biome: gut microbiome; feature: rumen; material: fiber-attached | host: Bos | place: Iran: Karaj | collected 2018-10 | reverse complement strand
TATGTATGATATACTTCGCCTTGAGGTTAAAAGCAGGAGTGACCTCTGCATCGCCGCATTTGATCGCGCCTATCTTCCTGCGCTCTGTCAGAAGCTGGTCCGCCCCTGCCGCTTTGTATATCGCCCCGTCCGTCCCGGAAGCATACACCGGCTTAGGATTAGCGGAATTAACTATTATATCCGCCTTCACTTTTGTAATATCGTTTCTTATGATCTGAAACGGCATAGTATCACCTCACGCTTAAACTCCCGGGAACATAGAACCGTCCCCTATTACCTCTGTTCCTTCAATGAAATTATATTAGATTGTGGTGACAGTGTCCGCAGAATCTCTGTATACACTTATAACTTTTTATACTTTGACATTTAAATTGTGCACTAACCTCGTTCACTTTTTCGACTTTCCAATTCCCTATTGCAATTCCAACTTCACCCTATGCGATTTTTCATATAAGGTACCCGCTCTTTTATGTAGAGAAATACCATATTTCTTTTTGATATCCCGATTAAACGCAGTCCAGAAATCAGCTGACTCGACGAGATTGGCAACTGCCTTCCTGAACTCTATTTCGTTAGCAAATTTGAGTTCGATCTCCCTTTGCCCTTCCAAGCCAACCTTATCCATCAGATAAGCATAGATCTTATCTTTGTCATAAGATTCAAAATATATATCTGTATTGATATAATAATTCAACGAATCATCCACACATTGCGGATAAAGGAATGCAGGCGTCGAATTTATCCGCCGGTCAGTCATTATATCTTTGTCTGTAACGCAGAAATAATCATAATTTAAATTATCTGTTTTTGTGGTATCATCCAAAAATACAGGGTCACCCCAAGTAACATCTATCCAGTAATAATTTCCGTTGATTTTTATAAAATTCCAACCGTGCGGACCTCTGCCCACAACATCACCGGAAACATATCCGCAGTAAATGCCTGCTTTATCACAAAGGTATAAGAATGCATTGGCATATCCCGCACATACGGATCTGCCGTTTATAAGCGCACTGTATGCCGTCTGATTATCTGGAGCATCAAGGTCATAATCCGTATTATTGATAATGTATTCATAAATATACTTAACCTTATCATAATCGGACTTGGGAGCGTCCTTTAATATTTCTTCAGCTTTCTTGTCCATCTCTGCCATCTTATCAAATGCATCCGGAGGTACGAGGCAATTGGCCCTATATACAGAACCATACATCAATGTAGTCCTAACCTCCCCCTGCAACCAGAAAAACTCAGGATGATCGTATCTGAAAGCATAGAGAGCCCTGCTAAACTCCTCAGGCACGATCGGATTGATCTTAGCTTCAGATATCCCGTATACGCATGCCTGATACAAGCTTTCATATGCCTCTTTCTCGTACTCCGATAATTGCTGATAATAATAACAAGTGCCCTTTAACTCTATATTCTTAGAAGTCCCGGATCGTGTATCAGAAGAACCGAGGCCAAAGGTATCATATAAAAAATCCGCTATTTTGTTTCTGGTCGGATTATCTGTCTGTGTAACGAACCACACAACAAAGCCCCCTACACAAAACAACAATATGATCAGAATAAGCTTCGGTCCTTTTTTCCCGGACCGGTTATAATTATATGGATCATAAGACATTATTACAAATTACCCTCAATCTTATTTCTATAAAACAACAGATATCCTATTATCGCTACCACTAATATCGGAAGTACAAGATCAACTACAATTGTATACCGACAATCTTGCAAGTAATTATCTATTAGATTGTGCCTACACTGTCGGCACAATCTCTGTATTAGCTCATTAATTTTTCATATCTATAATTCACTTGTAACTCTGTAACTTGCTTTCTTTGATTTTAATTTTCCGTCTGCCTGCCAAATCTTAAACTTTACACCTTTTTCCATCTCTGTGTTAAGGACAATACGGTAAATTCCGTTCTTGTCGCACTTGCCGGAGTATTTCTTGTTCTTATAGGACACATAAACAGTAGCATAAGGCTCGCCATAACCTACTATGACATTGGTGCCCGTAATGGCCGAAATAGGTGTTTCTAATGTATCAAGCGTAGGATTTATATAGGCAGTAGTATCAAGTATCATAGAACTGACAGCTATAGTATTGTCCTTTGTTTTTAATCTAAGGGTAAGTGTATACTCGCCTGCTTTCGGTAAGGTAAGTACCGCATCGCCTTTATCATTCGTCACGGAACTATACTCATAAAGTGTAGTTGTCTTGTAAGACGGAAGCGTAATATCATCAGTTATGACTTGTCTTGTTTGATAGTTCTTTTCAGATGCCATCACTGAAAGAACAGTATCATTTCCGTATACGTTTCCAAAAGTAAATGCTAATGTTCCATTCTCATTCTTCTTACTTTCATCAACTTGAAAAATATAATTCTCAGGGATAAAACCTACATAAAAGGTTAGTCCTTTACCCTGAAGAGCAAACTTATCTCCCTTCCGCATCGGGAACCCGTTATACTTATTACCATGATTTCCCCATATTTCATAGGTTGTTTTATTTGTGACATCAAATAATGAAAAATAATAATTTGTTGCGTAATTATCTTTTCCGTACAACACTATACAACCGTTTTGTTTCGCACTAATGGTATAGAGAATATTCGAACCCCCATCTTCGATAGCCGGCTTGATCTTCTTATTATCTATCATCTCCTTGAACTCTGTATAAGAGTCCACAATCGGTACATTATAGACATCAAAGGAAGTTTCAAGATATTCACTGATCTTAGGTGCTTTTGCATTTGCAGGTATTACACCAATAACCATAACAAACAATAGAGCAATACATAACAATCTTTTCATAGTTTTTGTCTCCTCTGGAATAAATTCTTTTTCTTATAAACTTTAACTAACAATTAACCATACGATCATTAATATCAAAGGAACAAAACATACCAATATGACCAATCCTGTAAATCGTCTTCCGTGTTTTCTATTCGTATCTATATCTTTTAAAGTATTTTGATATATTCTTTCTATTTTCTCAAAATCAGAAGAGTTTCCAAATAAAACAGTCGCTTTACTATATGCCTGTTTCATTTTTGTTAACCATGCATTTGATTCTCTCTGCATGACATTCCATTCGTAAAGAGATTTTGCGCCTGTTTTATTCATGCCCAGCATATAATCAAATGTAGCAGGATTTATATTTGAAGACGCAAATATCATGAATTCAGTAATATCCCCAACCGTATTAGGTATTTGAAAATCGGTAATTAAACTGATCAGTTCTTCTTCGGCTGCATCTTTTCTCCCAAACCCAAATGCACTAGTAAAGACATTGACTTTACTTCGTGCTCTAGCCAAATGTAATCTTGATACTTTTTCTGAAAAAAGTTTTATTGAGTATGGATTATGATCTCCGGTTAACTCCGATCCACAAAATTCGCAATAGAGACTCATATATTTAAGTGTGGATCCACAATTTGGGCACCTTATTACACCATCACCATTGTATTGACCCATAGAAATATTTACTTGAGGATTTTTTTCTATGTCTTCATTATTGGCAGTATTTTTTTCCCGCATTTAGAACAAAAACTTGCATCTTCACTTAATTTATTACCGCAACCAGGACAATAATTCAATGCTATGCCTCCTATATAATCAAGTTCTTTTTTAATACTAAATACTAAACCTTGTATTTATCGAAGTATGATTCAAAAATTAACCTTCATCGACAACTGGAATATATACTCTTTTTAGTGGGATTAGTTTTTTATACTTATCAGACATTTCGCTATAATACTTCATTATCAACTCCGCAAGCTGAGCCCCATTAATTCCACTTATTTGAGGATTGGCCTCCAAGAAGTTTTTGGCGTTAGGCTTATAATCAGAAAGGGTAACAAACCAACCATAATCTCCAGGTGCCATTGCTCCCTTAAAAGACTGTAGCAAGTTTTCAGTAATAAAGCTATCACTACTTTTTACCTGAACAACAATTCTAGGCGGCAACTCATCTTTAAATGCTACAATATCAATTCCGCTATCTCCTCCCTGTTTTGATTGTTTCGTTCGATATCCCATTGCATTCAAAAGATCATTAACAACATCTTCCAACGGATATCCTTTACAGTTTTTACTTAACTCTTTAATTATATAGTCCTTTGTAGACTCCTGGATTTGCTCAGCTGTAGCGGCAACACTCTCATCTTCATCTTCTGAAATCACTTCACTTTTTTTGAAGTCTTTATCCAAAGCAGCAAGATACTCATCTGCATAATTCTTAACAGCAAACAGAGTCATTGCAGATCCGACTTCATATAGTGCACCCTGAGAGAATACTGTCCTTGGAAAGCGCTTAATCCATTTAACTTTTCTCTGCTGGACATACTCGGCTGCATCATCAACATATGTATAATTACCTTCCACAATACCTATATTAATTTCTCGATTTATCTTTGAAGGATATATAACATAATCCCCTATCTTAATCTCATATATAAATCGGTATAGCATTCCCGCACATGTTGCAATTGAGCCTTTCTTTTCATTAGGGTATACTTCTGTATAACGCTCCTTAAATGCATCCCTGTTATCTTTAATCTTTGACAGATCACCTAACTCTCTCCATCCAATCGCTATCACATTACTTTTTAAGAATAAATAATCATCCTTTGTGTGAATACCCCATACATTAGCCATAATCAAAATTCTCCTTTTAACAAAAAATATATTGTAGATTTCATAGTATTATCGGGTGGCATAAAGTATCATCCAAATATTTTCCATGCAGCTGGAAATATCATATCATTTGAAGTAAAGGAGCCGTCCTTATCATATCTTGTTATTCGAACCTTTATAGTCAATGACTTAAGCTTATCCATGTCAAATATGCTACTTGAAGTATTAAATGGATTCTTTGAAAAACTCAGTTTACAAACTGCCTGGCTTTTCCATCCTACTGTAGGCATAGTAGCAAAATCCTGAACATAGAATCCATTAGCATAACATTCCTCAGGAGATAGAATTATCCACTGATCAGTATCATTAGCGATATATATATCACATGGATGTTCCTTATCATTTTTGTTTACATTTTGAAGAACAACCTTTATTCCATTTTTGTCATATAGTGTAGTACCAGTCTTATCTATTTTTTGCTTATATTTTCCGTAATCCTGTGTTTTTAAGCTAAACTCTTCCATTAACACTGTTTTATAATTGCTATCAAATGCCTGGATATCAAAATCAAATGTCATTATATGTTTAATTCCACAATAATCTGCCTCATCTTTGAGAATACCGACATTCATATATCCTTTGGTGCCAGAAATCAGCTCAATACTACTATTAGTTCTAAATGAAAAATCGTTCACTGTGGCAAATTGACTAAAGAAAGTTATGTCTTTCTGAGTATTGTTTTCTATCAACAATTTTAAGGCATAGTAAGTATAGCCCCATTCATTTACTGTATCCAGGTTTTCAACTGTTATCCTAATATTGTTCTTATCATATAGAACAGTCCCTTTTATATCTTTTATAGGCTTAATCTTTACAACACAAGTATAAGACTTCCCTTTATAGGTTGCTGTAATCGTGGCTGTTCCCTCTTTTTTCCCTGTCACTTTACCTTTTGTGGAAACAGTAGCTAACTGTTTGTCAGAGGAACTCCATTTTACTTTGCTGGCTGTTGCATTCTTAAGTTTCAACTTAAAAGTATCGCCTACATAGATAGATTTCTTTGTCGCATTAATTGTAACTTTTGCAGCACTGACAGGTATCGCAGTAATAGCCAATATCCAAATTAAACAAACGCATAATGTACTCAAAGCTAATTTTTTCATATGTAATATCCTCCTATCATCACAACATTCTTCTTACTGCTCCAACATTTTTCTTAAGTCTGCACTCCATTTCGAAATTTGGGATTGTTCCTTTTTAGGAATGTTTTTTCCATATTTTACTGGCAGACTTTGTATTGAATCCATCATTTTATAAATGCCCGAATTTATATTTAATATCAGTTGTTCGGTTTTTATGTTCTCTTTAGCGGTGATTTCATCAATGATTGTTTTCATGTATGTCATCAACTCAGATTTCAAAGAATAATCTGCAGCTGTATAAAAGCTTAACCTGCCATCACCGTACAATTTATAAACATTGTCCTTCATCTGCTTCTCAGGATCATATACCCCTATAGAATACCCCCCACGACTCTTTACCAGTCTCATACACGGAATATCTGTCGCGCTATCACCTATATAGACGATATTTTCATACGGAATATAAAGTTCGGAATCTGACATACTGTCATTAACACGGTCATCATATTCCTCAAAAATACCTTTAGCAATTCTGAATATATATTGTGTCTTATTGGTATAATTTATAGCCTGTGCTGGCCACTCTGCAACTCCGTCAGTGGAATAAAGATAGGATGATGCATATATCCTCTTGAAATTATCCGCGATTACACTTCCTTCAATTATTTCCTTAAGTCCGGATGAAATAATATAGTGTTCAACTTCTATATTATTTTTCAGGCCATAGCGATTCACGTAATCAAACCATTTATCAACGCCCTTGTATAGAGGTATACTCTTGCCAACCTCTTTAAAGTATTCCCTCTTTATTGATTTTCTTTTTGCTTTCGAAAGAGTAAGAAGCTGATACATCCATGCCAGATTCTTATCCATAGAGTTTTCTTTAGCCAATTCGTTTGATTCATTCCAAAACTCTTTCTTGTCCATTTTCAAAGAAGGGATCAGGGTAAATGCCTGCATGTCATCCGGCGACAATGTTTTATCAAAATCGTAACATATTGCCATACGGCGTTTTCTGCCTCTTATTTCTTTTATAATATCTTCTTTAGCCATCTAAACCTCCCTATACATGCAAACTTCGTTCATTGATTGATTGTGTTTGTAAACCACTGTGAACTTTTTTCTTAAAAAGTGCTTATTTATACAATATTACTTCCTACAAATCTATAATCTCCCGACCTATATCTCCAAATACCAAGATTATAACCTTTATAAAATGAGCAATACCGTATTCCATCTATGTTAGAATCCTTTTTTATGATATCACAGATTTTATTTGATATATTATAATACTCATCACCGCTATCGAGAATAGTTAATAGTTTTTGCACTTCAAAATATAACTTCATAACATATAGATGATAAATTTTATTTATATCAAAATAGGCTTTTGTTCTTTAAATAATGTGCAACATTATCAATTTCAGGGAATAACGTTGATTCATTTATTCCTAAATTATCCAATTCTTCTAGTATTATCTCTTGATTGTGTATTTTTAATTTTTTCCAGCACAATTTCATATTCTTTTTTTCTGCTTCATCTGCATCTCTCGATAGTCCATTTATAACAAACGAACCATCTTGTTTAAGTAATCTAGCATTATCTTTTACTGGTTCAAATAATACCGGAGTCAAAAAATCCAATGGATCAATATCGTTTTTAAATGCCGGAAGTTCGGTTTGTATTAATTTAATTACCTTTTCAACAACAGTCTTATTTCTACCAATATTAAATCTTTTTCGCTCTCTAAGTTTTATAATACATTCCTCATATAAAGTTTGTTTATCTGAAACAGTCAATATCGGTAAAACAGATAAAAGCTTTACTCTTTCTTCATCAAAAAAACTCACTTCATCAGAATAAAGATCAAAAAAATATACAGCCCCTTCCTCAGCAATATTACATTTACTGCAACCGAAGTTTGCACAGGCAAAGTACAATGCAACAAGTGGATTTTGTGTAACATCAAGAAGCCTTGTATTACATCCATGATGTTGCATCATCGCTAACTGTTCCAGAAAATTTTTTGACATAAAACTCTCCGGACATTTAATTTTAATATTGTGATAATAATAATCTTCCTTTACAATTTCATCATCTCTCATAATACTCGGAAGTAATCGATAATCAAAATTAAACTGTCCTCGATAAAAAAATGAATGTCCGGGAACAGAGTGGTATTTTGTATATATTTTCTGCCAATCGTCTTCATTAGGATTATCATGCTGTAGTTTTGTTAGATAATTAATAATTCTTTCAGAGTTCCTTATTTCTAATGCATTCTCATATACTTCATAATCTGATTGATTTGATAAGTCAACCCCTTTTAGACTTTGAAGTCTATTAGTATACGATTTAATGCTTTCTTTTATACTTCCATATCTGTCATTGTATTCTTCATACATTTTTGACTTACAAAATAATACAAGTTCTATATACTCTGTCAAAGAACTTATTTCATCTTTCCATAGTAAACTTGACATTCTTTCTCCTTTAATACGTAGTTTAATAGATTTCACTCTTGATAATCACCTTCAGCAGCATAGCTATATGATTCATCACCGAACTCACCCTCCGGTTCAAAATCATACTTCATACCTTTACTGCTTTGTTTTTCTTCACGTAAACTCTTATATATTTCCTCTGTGAATATCCCCAGTACCTCTTTCTTTATCTCATCATTCTGTAAAAGTAATGAGAAAAAGTCCTGATTCTGATTAAGACCCTCAATAAGAGCTTCATCAATATTATCAAAGTATGCAAATTCGAAATCTTTTACTGTATTATTTTTCGCACTTGCTTTGAGTTCATCTGATTTCATCAGAATGTCTTTAATCTGAAGCATAGCCTTTACAGCAACATCATTATCGTAAGACTTTCCTGTTTTACTGTTGATCTCAGCTATTATTGCAGAAAGCCTCTCTTTTTTAGCAGGGGTAAGAACAATTTGCTCTGCTACCGGAAGCTTCACTATAGGATTTGGATTGACTTTCTCTCCTTTGTGAGTCTGGCCCTTCTTTTGTACAAATCCAGTTGCTTCAATAAGACCATTAATGTTAAAACCACCACCATGGCTATTCATTTTAAGATATGCATTCAATGCACTAAGGAAGTAATATTTCTTGTGAAGTTCTACATCCTCGAAACATGTGGCCTGAAGAAGGAACTCATAGCAGCGGATGAAGTGACGAATTGTCAGGATAATCTCATCCTTTTCTTCTGCAGGCCTAATATTCTCAATGGTGTGTTTAGTTTTCTGTAAAAGGAACTCCATAGCTTTCTTGTCAGAAGCGGTAATATTATCTTTATGCAACAGATTGTTATACTTATCAACATCCATAGGATCTATTACATAATACCCATCCAGTTTTGCTTCAATATCATAAACTGCTGAAGAAGACACTGAATTTGAAAGTTGCGTAACTGTATAGTACTTTGCGAAATCATGTTTTATCGAGTCATAATCGTTAGCAAAATCAAGCACGAAAGTCTGCTTCGCATAAGGAGGACATATACGATTAAGCCTTGATAAGGTCTGTACCGTTGATACCCCATGAAGTTTCTTAAGAATATACATAGCACAAAGCTTTTTCTGGTCAAATCCGGTTTGGTATTTGTCTGCCACAAGAAGTACCTGGTATTCATCCTTATCGAATTCTGATGGCAGCTTATTTTCAGCAAATCCATTCATCCCAGGTTCAGTATACTCAACTCCGTCAACATTAACCTTTCCCGAAAAAGCAACCAGTGCCTTGATATTGTCATAGCCCTTACGATTAACATAATCTTCAAATGCCTGACGGTATTTAACCGCTGCTTCACGAGAAGCTGTAATTACCATGGCTTTAGCCTGTCCGCCAAGTTCCTGCATAACAGTTGTTCTAAAATGCTCTATAATAACTTCAATTCTCTGAGAAATGTTTGTTTCATGAAGATCTACAAACCTTGCTATCTGTCTTTTGGCAGCATTGGTCTTAAAAATGGGATCCTCTTCAATTTCTTTGTTCAAACGATAAAATGTATCATATGTAATATAGTTTTGGAGCACATCAAGAATAAAACCTTCTTCGATAGCCTGTTTCATAGAATAGATATGGAACGCCTCACGTTGGCCTTTCTTATTCATACGCCCAAAAAGCTGTAATGTTGTAGGCTTGGGCGTTGCAGTAAATGCAAACATAGACACATTCTTCTGCTTTCCTGTGCGAGCTATCTCGTCCACTATAACATCTTCCATATCGGCAGGTTCTTCTATAACCTCACCTTCGCTGAGAACATGTGTTACAGCAGCCATATTCTTGCCGGCTGTAGATGAATGTGCTTCATCTATTATCACTGCAAATGTTTTATTAACTAATCCCGAAACTGCTCCAACTACATATGGGAACTTCTGAATAGTAGTAACTATCACTTTAGTATTACCCATAAGTGCATCACCAAGATCAGCAGATGTACATTTGTCATCCATTACACGAATAAAGCCTGACTTATGATCTAATGCAAGTACCGCCTGCTGAAGCTGTCTGTCCACTACTACACGATCGGTACAAATAATAATATTATCAAATATGATCTTATTATCATCGTCATGAAGAGACGCAAGCCTATGTGCAAGCCATGCTATCTCATTTGTCTTGCCGGATCCAGCTGAATGTTGGAGCAGGTAGTTCTGCGATGATTTATTTATTTTAACATCTTCAAGGATTTTTCTGAGGACATCAAGCTGATGATAACGAGGGAATATAACCGTTTCCTTCGTATTGATTTTACCTGTAGCCTCATCCTTATTCTCCTTGATCTCAATAAACATGAATTTTGTGAGTATTTCTATAAGAGAATCCTTTTTAAGGATATTATCCCACATGTAATGTACGCTATACTCGTCCTCAAGTACAGGGTTTCCTGCTCCAGTATTTATACCTTCACCATTACCCATATTGAAAGGCAAGAAAAATGTAGACTCACCCTCAAGTTTTGTAGCCATATATACCTGCTCAAGATCCATAGCAAAATTAACAAGCGAACCTGCCTTAAACCGAAAGAGACGAGTTTTGGGATCTCTTTCGGTACGATACTGGTAAATTGCATCCTGGTAGTTCTGCCCCGCCGTGTTGGCCTTTAGCTCAAAAGTCATAACTGCCAGACCATTAAGGAAAACCACAAGGTCTATACGTTCCTTATCTGAAGCCCATACTTCTTCTGATACAGAGAATATATTTTTCTCATATAGCTCATTCAATTCTTTATTAAATGTAGTTGCAGGCTTGGTATAGAGCAAATCAAGGTGATTGTTCGATATGTCAATACCATTTTTAAGCACATTAAGACGGCTACCTCTTGCCTTTGTTTCTTCAGCATTGATAGCTGCTACTATGGTATCTTGCGTTTCGGATTTATAAATCTTATTAAGAGCTATCATCGTTTCCGGCTGTGTAGCGTTCAGAAACCTAAAAAGTTCATCTCTATTAATCGCAAATAATCGGTCAAAACGTGTTGCCGGCCATATCTCATATCCATTTTCCTTTAACCTCTCCAGTATGAATTTCTGAAATTCTTTCTCGGATAAAACCTGATTCATGTTTATGAAACCTCCTCTACATTTACTATCACGCTATTATTTTAAGACCTATTACTCCCAACCAGATTTGTGTATGAGTTCAAGTATCTCTTTAAAGATTTTAATATTTTTCGATTTATCCCATGTCCCGTCTTCACCCAAACTAGAAAACAGTTTTTCTGCCAGGCAAGAATAGTCCTTGTTATCCCGTAAGAATGCGACTATTTCAGCCAATATTGCCATATAAGTATCTTTATCATTTCTAACTTTGTCATGACAGTTTTTTTGCCACGCCTGCTTTGTTTCCCATCCTGAATACAAATCGTTTAGTTCAGGGACCATAAACTGTAGGATGCCTCCTATGCCAACTATTTCCCTTGGTGCTTTTTCCGGCGAAGGATACTTACAAATGAGAGTATGCAGCCATAGATGTTCTAACAAATCACAATATATGATATTTTCCTTCTTCTGCCATTCAAAAGGCCATTCTCTAGCATATTCAGGAGTTCCAAGTTGAGCTACCCGATCTTCCATCTTATGGTGTGCATATAAGCCTTCTCCGGTTCGCGTAATCCCCCGCTTTTTATTAAACGTAGGGGTCATATAGTCGCAAATACCACAGCCATACTTATGTTGAAGATAAGCACAGTATTCGAGATAAGTCATATTCTTGACATCAAGGTACTCTGTCATATTCATATTAGATGACCTCTTTTTTCCCTGTTACATACTCATAAATAACTGACTTCTTATAATCAGCAAGTACTTCAAGTTGTTCTTTCTTATAATCTAAAACTTTATCTATCTCTTCACATTTATCATTAAGGTGTTTTGCGATACATTCCTGTTCTTGCAAAGGTGGATACGGAATAATTATTTTTTTCATATCTTGCCACCCGGTAGTCCATAAATCATCGACTATGCCGTGTCCCCACTTATAAAATTCATCTGCAAATTGTACTGTATGAAAAAGCCATCCATAATATTCTGCATTCATTTCATCTAAAGGTGCTAATACTGTATTTATCAAAGATACAGAACCATCCAAAGAAGATATTCCACAAGAACCTCTTCTATCAGACCTACTATTTATAACAAAATCTCCTTTTCGTACTAGCTTTCTGTCATCGTGAGCATTTGTTTTTGCTGCAGTATCAAGTTGTGGAACAACACCTTTCATAGTTACCGATAGAGGTTTATAATCCCTATCATTTACTTTAGTATTTCTTAAACGATATATAGAACCAATACGAGATATATCCCAATGTTCAGGAATCTTTCCCAACCACTCTACACCACTCTCTTTCATAGAAACATTCCTATCCAATCCCTTTGTCACGGCTTCAGTAATGTTGGAACGCTTATAGGCTTCTAAAATCTCTATTTCAGATTGGATATCTGCAGTCAGTGAGTCTATTTCAGAGCATTTTTTATCAAGGAATTCAGCAATTCGTTTTTGTTCATATAAAGGCGGCAGTATAATGTTAATTTTTTTAACATCGCTTAAATACAACCCCATCTGTGCTGAACCATGAGCCATTAATGCTGTCGAATCTTCAGATATCTTAGACATAAGTATATATTTTATATACTCTGGAACACACTTATTAGTATCACATCTTAAAAAAGCTACACTTCTTTGAAAAGCTAATGGTTTGTTTTCATTATATACACAACAACGTCCAATAGTACCTACGATGCACATTAGAATATCCCCTTTTTTAGGGTATCCATTACTAACTATAGCGTCATAATCATTCACTGAGATAAGACTTTCTTCTTCACTTAACACGATACCTTTTTCTGTAATATTTTTAGCACTCAGAAGATACTCACCTTCAGCGGTTCTTAAAAATGTACCATGTGTACCATCTTTTATTCCAACCAATACGCGTTTTAATACACCTTTCTTCCAACCAATAGGTAAATTATCTATCCATTCTTTTTTCAAGACTTTACTTTCCCCCATTAGAACTCTCCATCAATATAACATTATACTTTTAATACGTTTAGCAATATTTTTTTCAAGTTGGTTAAATTTTTCTGCTAACACTTCACTTGCCTCGGGTTGTTGATACTTATAAAAATATCTTGTAAATGGTATTTCTGCCCCAATCTTAAGTATAGGCTTCTTTATTCCGACATTCTCCTCCCAGAACCATTTAGCATCGGGTATATGGGGTAGAACTTCACGAGCCATATAATCTTCTATTGTTTCGTCCCATCTTACTATTTCGGTATCCTTTGTAGCCTTATCATAGATAATCTCGCCCTTATCCTTACCCTTCTGTACTCTCTGTATTTCAGCTTCCTTATCCATGACCGATAAGCCGTCAGCTATCTTTTCCAATAGCTTTGTATCTAACTTCATTTCCGAAAGGATCTTGGTAATTACAGGCATAAATACTTCCGGTGATAACCACTTCTCCTCTGTAACAGAATCATTAAGTTTTTCAAGGATAGTATCATATACCAGTTTTGTCTCGTAAAAATCTGCTAGAACCTTCTGTTCTTTTGCATTGGCAGTAGTCCCTTTTTCTTCAAGTTCCGCCACCTTTGCGTCATCCCACAAGGTCTTTAATGCACCGGACTGAAGCATATTCTGGATACGCTCTTCAGTAAAGCCGTAACTACGTTGTAAGGGTTGCATTATAGTATATTCACGGTAGATAAACTCAGTATTATCATAAATCTTACAGACCTCATTCTCCTTGAACTCCGCATAAAGCCTGGTGATCTCTGCCCTGTCATCCGGGCTAAACTCATTTTTCTTGTTTCCCATAGGTTTACGAAGCTTATGATATATCTGTGAAGCGTCAATTAACTGAATTTTCCCTTTACGTTCGGGTCTCTTATTCTTTGAAAGCACCCATACATATGTGGCAATACCGGTATTGTAAAAGAGGTCTGTGGGCATAGCAATTATGGCCTCTATAAGGTCGCTTTCAAGAAGCCAACGTCGCACCTGTGACTCACCAGATGCAGTTCCACCGGTAAATAAGGGTGAACCATTTTCTATGATAGCTGCACGCCCAACTTTTTCATCCATCTTGGCAACTGCCGACTGCATGAAAAGCAACTGAGAATCACCACCTGACGGAAGACCCGCACCCCAGCGTCCTGCCATCCCTTTATTATACTCTTCTCTTACTGCATCTTCCTGACCTGCCTTCGCATCCGAGCCTGACCAGGGTGTACCAAATGGCGGATTTTCGATAAGGAAGCGCATTTTGACATCCGGAAAACAGTCTGTCTTCAGAGTATCTGCTCGCCTAAAATTCTCAGCATTCTGACCTTTAATAAGCATTTCTGCAAGACCGATGGCATAAGAAGGCCCCATAAATTCCTGACCAAACAACCTAACATCCGCAGAAGGATTATAATGCTTGATATACGAGTATGCAGTAGAAAGCATACCTCCGGTTCCACATGCCTGATCACATACTGTGATTATCTTCTTGTCATCAAATATGTCATCACATCCCTCTGCAACAAGAATCGATACAAGCAGTTTTATTATGTCACGTCCGGTATAGAACTGTCCGGCATCTACATTCTGATAGAATCTACCTATCAGGTTTTCAAAGATGTATCCCATTTTGATACTGTCATATGTAGATGGATTAAGATCAAGTTCCGAAAACGCCTTGACAACATTATACAGACAGCCATCCTTATCCATTTTTTCGATATGCTTCTTCATCTCGAGTTCATTCAGTATATTCTGAACATTGTCCGAGAATCCGGAGATGTAGGCTTTAAAGTTCGATGCAATATGGTCTGCATCATTACAAAGCTCTTTAAGTGTAAATTCACTCGTATTATAAAACTGATACCCTGAAATCTTGCACATAGCCTTATAAGGGTATGTCGGCATCTTTTTAAACATATCAACCACAGCGTTCTTAGTAGGTTCCAGGGTACACTCAAACCTACGAATAATAACCATAGGGATTATGACATCGCCATACTTATCCGGCATATATGAGCCACGGAGCTTGTTTGCAATATTCCATATAAAGTTTGCTTCCGCAGTTACGTCTACAGGTGTTTCTTCCCAAATATAGTTTAATATATCTGACATATTACTATCTCCAAAAGTGTTTTATTCTCGTTATCAAAACCTTTTATGCAACTATGCTGTTATCTTTTGCATATGACAAAGCTTCTCTAAAAGAGGTTTTCGTTATTTTCAATGAATTTGATCCCATGCGTATTACTGGAGGATAACCCTCTTTGTTTTCTAATGATGTAATAATACTACTGTAATCAGCCTTAGCCTTACCACTATGTGGCATTGGTCCTACGAGTATACAGCTGTATTTTTCATTATACTGCATTTTCCCAAAATCATAAACTTTGGCTTTATCATAATCCAATACAAATTCAAATCTCTCTTTATCTATGCTAAAATCATTCTTAGCAACGGCACGAAGTACTTCTTCACTTATTTCAGCCTGACCTATAACAACGATTTTTCCATCATTTGAATAAAAAGTTTTTGAATTCCCTGTTAATTCATGTAATCCAAGCATTTCTAAAAATCCTTCAAGTTGCTCTGTCCGATTTAGCCTTGAAAGAATTTCTTCTAGACTATTATCAATTTTAGCTTTTACTACTTCTTCTATTTCGGCCAGCTCATACTGATCCATCATATTATTCATCACCTCCTTCATCAAGGATATGTGCTATTCTATTTTTGGCTTTTTCCATTTTATATTGTAACAGTGCTATTTCGTCTTTAACTGTTTTATACCGCTCTGCGATCTTCCTTTGTTTTTCAATCGGAGGAACAGGTATTGTTAAAGAAAGCAAGGCTTCAACCCCAATATTTGGCATAGTAGTCCCGACCGTAATACTCTTAAGCAATGCAGTTCCTTTTTCACTCCCCAGGAAAGCCGCTAGATAATAGGGGTCAACCTTTTCTTCATCAAGTTCCACTATATAAAGGTTACCATTGGCCAATATTCTTTGCCCATCTTTTATCTCTGCAACAGCTATTTTATAAGGATATCCGTTCTTTGAAAGAATTAAGCAGTGATTTTTTAAACAATATTTATCAAGCTTTTTTTCTATTTCTGAAAGATATGGTAACTCTTGATCTATCATTCCGTCTTTGACATTTGCTAACATCAAATACCTTAAGTCTGTGGGAGTTTGCGATGAAATCTTATCAAGCTCTTTAGCATTCAAAGGAGCTCCTCGGGTAATTCTGCGTACAACATCTTCAAACTTAGTTCCCCACTCCATTTCTTCGTGATTTGTTACGTACCTGCTGGAGTTTAAAACGTAGTCGTTTTCTCTCAGTTTCTCTTTAGAAATAAAGGAACTTATCTCACTATCCTTAGTCATGGCTGTAAGCACTTTCTTACATTGCTCATCGTCCATCTCATTGCTGCGTCTTCCCTGAGTATACAGGTTGGTTGCGTCTACAAGACGTACGCCCTCATTATCATGACTAAATACTATCATTGATGTCTGAATAGCAAGCTGAGAAAACATTTTTGAAGGCAATGCGATTACGCACTCCACAAGACCATTTTCAATAAAATACTTCCTGATCGGTGCATCTATTCTATTCCAAGTGCTACCATTTGTCATTATTGCAACTGCCTTACCACCATTTTCAAGAATATCTACAAGAAGCATATTATATAACCAGTCAGAAGATGTTGCCTTTGAAATCGAAGGTATTCTTTCTTCTAGCCAATCAAGATATTTTTTTCCTGATTCTAATTCTCTCAAATGCATCGCAAAAGGGTAATTTGCAAATACCTTTTTAAATTTTCTTTTACTACCCTCTTTACCTACAAGATCAAATACATCCTGGCAAATGTATTCAATTTTATCATCCTTAAGATTATTTCGTAATTTAGCTACAGCTATAGCGTTTTTATCATTATCAAAACCTGTAGCTGAAATACCCGGATTTAGTTGTTTGATTGCTTCTATCACTGTTCCGGTCCCACAACAAATATCTGCAAAGGAATCCGACTTTTTTATTTTAAGTATTTTATTTGCGAGCTGTTGAATGCTTTCGGGTGTAGATAATGGATTAGACATATCCCTAAGATTCGCAACTAATCTGAATACATATGGTTCATATTCTTTTAAGAGTTCCGTCAGTTTTTTCCAGACTTTCCCAAGATTTAAATTGTCTGAAACAAACTTTATTTCATCCATTTCATCAGATAGCAATGTTTTTAAACTGACTTCAAATGGATTATTATATGCACCGGCTTTTGATAAAAGATAAGCTGTAACAGGTGCATCTGCAGACTGACCCCAGCTTCCTTTATTTGCAATTCTTATATTGCCTCTTAATATACTTGAGATCTTTTCATGGCATTCAAACATTTTATTCCATGCACTCTTCTGTTCCGGAGTAAAGTCCTTTACTTCTTCACTATCATAGTAATACATTTCTCTGCTATTTTCTAACAAATCTATCACTCCATTTCTGTTTTGGTTTTTTCCAACCATGTTTGATGGTTTTATAATACCAAACTCTTTTCGACTTGTCAAGAACTTTTTTGGTTTTTTTAAACCATATTTACGAATTAATGTATTTTTTATTAATTAATGTCTTCAAAATTAGTGTAAAAATGTCGTTATTTTATATTATTACCACAATTACTTATTCCATACGAATACCCAATATGTATTATTATCCATCTTAATATTTTTCCTACTTAAATATAAACATAGTATTTTTACTACTACTTCAAATCTACCACTTTAGCTGTACCATAATCACGCCTGACACTCAGAACATTTGTGCTTTTTTTCAAAAAGCGCAGGGATAAGATTTAGTCTTACACCTGCGCTTACAATTATATTATTGTTCTAATTTTTTGACAAGGGGGACGGTTCTCTTCTCACACCGCCTATTTTACATAAAGTTCGGCTCCATGATAAAGTTCAATAAGTTTTTCATCAGCCTCGCTAAAATCATTTGAGAACGATTCAAGACTCCCGTCACAGCGTATAACAATATTGGTGAACGAAATATAGGAATTATACATGCTCTCCAATGCCTTAAAAGCATTCTCATATCCTTCAGGGGGATTGAGCATACTCTTCATCTCATCCTTAATACGCTGCTGGTTATTGGACAATTTAGAGGCATTCTTACTGAACTCCACATCATCGAAAAGGTTCCTAAGTGCATCATTAAAGTCCGAAACGAACATGCCGTTTACCTTAGTGAACTTATCCGTTGTACTATCCGATGTCTTCCATATTGCATTGTGCCACACACTTATGATAAGATTGCCAACCTTCTCTGCCAAAACAGCATCATTAAGCATATATGATACCAACGTATTATATGAAGCCTGGTATTCATCAGCTTTCTGTTTATTCTTTTCTTTTTCTTCCTTCGCAGCTTGTTCAGCCTTCTGTGTTTCTTCCACAAGATTTTCATAGGAAGT
>JAEEGL010773037.1_pt1 | contig 18781 bp, 19 predicted proteins | sample 9134231 | NCBI WGS metagenome assembly JAEEGL01 (sample SAMN16246548, study PRJNA631951) | gut metagenome | biome: gut microbiome; feature: rumen; material: fiber-attached | host: Bos | place: Iran: Karaj | collected 2018-10 | reverse complement strand
GGAACCATTTTTCCTTTGATGGGGATGTACTTTTCAATCTGCGGCATGGAATCAATATCCCCATATCTATCAAGATGATATTTCTCGAAGTCAACGCGCGCGAGTTCATGTTCATGGATGTAACAACTAATCGAATCCATTTCCCACTTAGAGATATTTCCAAGACAATACTTATCCCAAACTTCTTTTGTGAGTTGACGATTCAATTCACTCAACAATCTATCGTGATTCTTCTTGATGTAGTCGCGCGCCACATCCATGTGCTTCTGATAGATTTTATCCCAAGCAGTCATCTTGATTTTAAAGCCACTTTCTGTCTCCGCGGCAACCAACAAATCAATATCAAAGTTCGAACTAAAGAAGTTGAAAGCGATATTATCCATTCCATAGTACGTTGCATCGAGTTTCTGCTTCTTCAAATATTTGTTAAAGTTGAAGACGCGGCGCTCCATATCGAGTTCATCTGGAATCAAGTTGTAGTCGATGAGCATCTTCATATTCTGAAGAGTTAAACGCTTCTTTGCACCACTAATCGAGTCAATGTAGTTCTGCATGATAATGCCACGCTCACCAAAGCAATCGAATGCGCCGGACTTGATGAGGTTGATTACTTGAGGCTTGTTGATTTTAATACGACTAATGAAGTCATCAAGGCTCTTGTATGGACGTCCCGCAATAATAGACTTAATGAGGTCGCCGCCAATACGCGTGATACCAGACAAACCATATCTGATACTGTTGTTTTCTACATCAGGAGTGAACGTATAACCAGACTTGTTAATATCCGGCGCTGTTACTGTTACTCCAGTAGACTGGATTTTTCCAATAGCACTGGCCACTTTACCATAGTTTGTTGCCTTGAGTTTCTTTTTCTTTTTTCCATCTTTTGTAACTACAATAGTCGCGGGCCAACCGTTCTCTCCATCATCTTCATCATAAGATGACTCCTCCTCATCTTCGTCCTCGTCAAACCAATCCATTTCTTCTGTGTATCTTTCTTCTGTCTTGGATTCTTCTGCGGCTTCCTCATCAACTTCATCTTCTTCACTGCCGCCCGCATCACTAATCAAGCAAGCACAGTTCCAATATATTACTGGGTTCTTATAAGCCAGGTTCATTTCCTGAAGTCCAATCAAACTATATGCAAGAGTGTGAGACTGGTTGAATCCATATCCCTTACTCATTGCAATCAAGACATTCCACACATAAGATACAAAGTTCTGGTCAATACCTTTTTCTTTTGTCTTCTCAAAAAACTCTTTTGTTAACGCATCGTACTCTTTTGGGTTCTTTTTTGCAATTGACTTACGAAGTTTATCTGCCCATGTCAGACTGAAACCACCAAGTTCGGGTAACTGAACAAGTTCCATGAATTGCTCTTGTGCAATACATAACCCATAAGACATACCCAAAACCGGCTCCAAAATTGCTTTTTCTTTCGCGCCAAGTCCATAGGACTCTAATTCTCTATCCCATTCAGTTGGGTCTGCTTTGAATCGCGCGAGTTTATCAGTTGGCATTTCTCCACCTTTCTCTTGCGCCATTAGACGAATCGTTGAGTTTAGAATTGCCAAATCATCTACTGATGTAGGCTTTAGAGTTGCTATTCCCTTAATACCCGAAGACTTCTCCATCTGGAAGAGTGAGTTGATTTCATGTTCCCATACCATCTTCCACATATTAGGGTCATTTCTTTCAAGGTTATACACACCAATTGCGTGTTCATATGTTTCTTTTAGTGTTGCTTTGCGCTCTATTAGTCCATCTTCGCACAACAAGTCAAGACAAATGTGAATCTTGTCCATTGCTTCGACAGACAGTGCATCATACTTAATCAAACTACAATCCTCACATGAGTGAAGTTCAAACTGCGTGCAGATCGTTCCATCAGGCGCGCGCATCAAAGCAGTTGAGTTTGTGAATGGCTCATCAACGGAGATTACACCACCCGCGTGGATGCCATATCCACAAATCAGTCCTTCAATTTTCTGCGCCACTTCCCAAACTTCGGGATAGTTGTCCGTCATTTCAATTTTGAACTGCTTAATCGGCTCCCAACCATTTTCTTCGTCACCATACATACACTGCGCGAGGCTACGAAGTTGTCCACGGTCGGCGGGAATCAAAGATGATAGATACTGCGCCACATCGACATCAATACCAAGACCACGACAAGCAGTTTGAATCGCACTCTTGGACTTTTCTGTTCTAAATGTTGCTACATTAGCAACTCTATCTTCTCCATAGAACTGTCTAAACTTAGAGAGAACCTGTGCGCGACGTCCACCCTCAATATCAAAGTCAACATCGAGAACTGACACACGTTCAGGATTCAAGAATCTCCAAGAGAAGCAACGAGTGGTCTCGCGCAACGGATTGATTTGAGTGATGCCGAGAACATAGAGTAGAATGAAACCTACACCGGAACCACGACCGGGACCAACAATACTGCCTGCTTCCCAACATAAATCAATTATTTGCTGGAGATTGAGATAATATGCACTCCAGTGCGCATTGTTGACCTGGGATGATACCCAAGTCATCTCTAAGTTTGAGTTAATTTCATCATAAGCGCGCTGGTTCTGAAGGTCAGGATGAGAATCAATACCGGCGGCAATTGCATAACAAAGTTTTCTATCTCCCTCATATGGAGAATCCATGAAAGTCTGCATATAAGGGATTGAGGTAAGATATTTGGACGGGTCTGCATAAGAGAAATCCTTCCAAATCAAATCGGGAATCTTAAGAGATTTGAAGATAGAGTAGTTCTCACACATATCTCCAATCTTTTCAATCGAATGATAAGCGGCATCTAATTCTTCTCGCGACAAATAAGGGAAGTAAGGTTCCAAATCACTTGTTCCCATCATATAAGTAGATGCGTAGAAATCATCTACCTCTCTATCTCCGTTCTGTGCATTGAGGTATGCCTTGTGAATAAAACGGTCTTCTTTGCGCAGATAGTGCGTATCGGTTGTGATGATGTATCCAAGTTCATGCTCGCGCGCGAACTCCAACAATCTCTTATTTACCTTGATTTGGTCTTCGTTGAAGCTCGGCTGCATTTCTAAGAAGAAATTCTCTTTACCGAATACAGAAGCCAAACCCTCAATCCAAGCATCGAGTTTCTCTTTAGGAGTCCCTCTTAAGATTTGCGTAGGGAGCGCGCCGCCAAGACAAGCAGTGCTTCCAATAACATGGCCAGGATTTGCACCAATAATGTCTACCAAGTCCTGATAATATGTCGGAACACGACGCATACCTCGCGCCATGTAACTACGTAACCACGCGCGAGTTGAGATTTCAAATATCTGTTTTGCTCCAATGAGATCCTTCGCCAAAAGGATAAAATGATAATATCGGTCTACATCTTTGTTGTAGTTATCTGCATTAAGACCATTGCGCACAAGATAAATCTCGTTACCACGAATGACCTTGAGATTGGGGTGTTTCTTCATTTCTTTTTCGATTTCGACATATGAAGATACACACTCATGGTCAGTGAACGCGAGCACCTTGTGCCCAAGTTCTTCTGCATAGGACATTGCCTCGTCTACTCTGACAATACAGTCACGAAGCCGCAAGTTGGAGTAGTGAGTGTGTCCATGTAAGGTACCTGGGAAGTTCATTATTCTTTCTCCTCTTCTGCACACAGCATGAAAAAATCATGTTCAGATTTTTCTTTAATATCCTTAAAAAGTATTACTTTATTTAATGATAGATACTCTTGTCCGAATAATTCTTCTAAGTATTCATCAAAATATTTTATATCTGAACCTAATAACATACAGGTTCCGGTGTAAGCCGAAACTATTGCTTTTTCTCTGTTTGTCATTTATTTCTCCTTTCTCTACTTTATATAATAATTATACCACAAATTTAAGAGAAAATCAAATTTTTCGCGGCCGTCCCTGTCCCGTACGATCATCGAAGAACCGTCTTTTGTTTCTTCAACTACCAGCACGGGACGATGCGGCCGCCTCTTGTAAGTTAGACTTCTAATCCAAGTAGTCCATATTTCCATATACCTAACTTTTCAGTTGCTTTAAAATCGTTGTTCTTATTTACAGTACGAGTTACGTCTTTCTCCCAGATAACTATGAAATCATCAGGAAAATTCTGCTCGCTACAAACCACATAGGCTCCTTTAGAAAGTTCTCTTACCCAATCCCAATATTGCTTATAATCAAAACTGGTTTCAAAAGAATAGCCATAAGGCTTTGTTCCCTCATAAGGCGGGTCGCAATAGAACAATGGAAGTTTATCTTTTCTTTCTATAAAGGGATTATATGTCAAATAATCTCTCTCAAGAAATATAATATCTTTGTAAAGTTCCGACTCTCTTTGCTTCATTGCATTTCTATAACCTTCATTATAATAGTCACGACCGCCCGCGGGTTTTGCAAAACCACGTGAGAACCCGCCTCTATTATTAGAGCCAAAGAACTGAATTGCGCCGATAAACCAAGGATCCATCTCTCCAACTAAAGGAACTTCGCCTTTATACATACGGTAAATTTCTTTTGCCTTATCCCAATCTTCTCTGGTAATGTGTTCAGGAATCTGTTCTGGATGTTCCTGTAACTGGCAATGCAATTCAATTAAGGTTCTGTTTTTATCACTTCCAGTTTTATAATCACACTTAATCTTATCAATAATATTTGCGCCGCCGACAAAAGGCTCTATATAACACTTCACATCATGTTCGTCAATAATTTTCTGCAAAATCGGTACAATCTCATCTGCATATTTTGTCTTTGCTCCCATGTAAACCATCAGAACTCAACTCCTCTCTTGAAAATCCAACCCTCATACTCAACATCATCTTCTTTATAAGTCGCCAAAAACCAACCTCTATTAGGACTCATGCCTTGAATCTTAATTTCTCCGTCTTTCTTGAATTTATAAACGACCGGTTGCGACATCATAGGACCCTCGCGCAGTACGTCGCCCAACTTTACAGATGCAGTAATCGGGCAAACTTGATAACCTTTGTTCATAATATCACCTCCTTAAAAATCTAACAAATTGTCTTTCTCTATTTCAATATCTTCTATCATTATTTGCGCGGTCGTGCGCCCCATCCACGTATTCAAGTTCGCTTTTCCGACGAAACTCACAACCAAATCTTTACCAGACTTTTTAATCTTTTCAATTATATTCTTACATCTAAACATCACGCAGGCAACTCCATTAACATCAAACTTGATGCTATCTTGGTTTTGCCCTTGAACTTTAATGTCCTTACTGCTTAGATGAATTTGCTTTAGACTGATGACGGGTGTTGGGTTATCTCCGCCCCAGAATCTATCATACTTTGCAATTTCTTTACATAACTCTTCTAAGTAAGTATCGGTAGGTCGCAACTCAAAATTGACTTCATAAGTATTCTCATTAAAGACGAGGTCTTTACTCTTCTCATTAAACCAGTCAATAAAATCATCCATGTGTTTTGTTTGAATCGCGGAGCCATGTGCATTAGCATGGCCAAGCGACCACTCAACATAAGGACAATCACTATAATACTGCTTTAAATCAGAAATGGGACTACCATTTGGGTTGCGGGCGCTGCCTTTGGAGAGACCATCACTGCCCGCGCGCAAGAATAAGCACGGCTTATGGAATTCTCCTGACAATTTCATTGCAAGTAATCCATTTAACTCGCTTGTAAAGTCATCATTGTCAGTCAACTGAATAACGATGATATTATTGTCTAAGAGTCCCTCACCTAAAATACGGCCGCGGAACTCATCAATGTATTTATCAATAAGTCGTTGCTGGCGCGCCTTCACATTGGTAAGTACGCGGAGGCCTTCTTCCATGATACTAACTTTTTCACCTTTCGCGCCTCTTTTGTGTGACTCCACTATGCGGTCGGGATGAAGAAACATCTTGTACATGAGCAATTTTTCATCTGCCTCACCCGTTCTCATACAGGCATTAATTAGCGGTGCTACATAGAATGCAACGGTCGTATAGTCAACGACCCCACCCATAGAGTAAGATTGCTTGTCACAAAACGCCTTAAAAGTGGGATATTGTACATTACCGAAACCAATATCAAATATTGCGCGATTTTCTAATGTAAATGGACTCATTACATCAGACGCGCAGCCCAGCGCAACTAGGTCAATGTACTTATCTGCATAAGACAACCCTAAAAGCCTATCCATCTCGCGGCAAGTCTGCCACGTCACGCCACACCCCGCGAGTGATTTATTGAGATAGCGTGGTGAAGTCTGGTTGTCAACATAGATTGCGTGGTCTGAATAGCCGTGTCCTTCATATTCGTGGTGATCAAGTACCATTGTTCTAATACCTTTCTCACCTAGTAAATCATGGTATTGCTTGTCGTTAATACCACTATCTGGTTCTATTACAATATCTGCGCCGACCTCAATAAAATTTTCCCAGCAATCTTCTAAGCCATGCTGCTTTCCCGCGTGAAAAAAATAGGTAATATTAACATCTGGGTCTAGTTCGTGAAGATAGGAGTAGATTACAGTTCCACTTGTGAGACCATCTACATCACAGTCTACAATGAGACCAATATGTTTGTGTTCTTTGACCGCTTTAATGATTTCTTGCGCGGCCGCCTCTACATTGTTGAGCAAATCGGGTGAGGAAATATTCTCCCATGTAGGATCATAGAATTTCTTCAGGTCGCCGCCCTGTACACCACGGCTTAGAAGAAGATTTTCTACCCAATTCGTCTTAAAGTTTTCATTTACTAACTTCGTCTTCATGAAAGTCTCTCCTCGAGGAAAGGCTTATCTTTTTCAAGTTCCTCAACATAATCATTTAATGCGTCCAGTACTTTGAACATTGCGGTATCATAATCTAACATATTATCTGCATCGCGCATCTGCTTTAGTGCTTCAATAATTTTATCCATCTATTCTTCTCCTTTAACCAGCATTGAAAGAGGCCAATACTACGCCTTTTTCTTTGACTTCTTCTATAAAAATTTCACCTTGGGAGTCTTTAAAATATGGAGCGTACTTATCATCTCCAATGAAAGTGCGACATAAATCCCCATCATAGTGAAGCATATTTCTTACTTCTTCTTCGGAGTCCGCGGTGACCACTACACCGTCATAAGTATCATAATCCCAATCTTTTACATAAACCAAAAAGCACTTCATCTAACTTTAATTCTCCTCTCTACCAATTCTCTAAATCTTTCTTAACGGATATATTAATTTTGGCTGCTTTCTAGTGGTACCATTATTAATATTATAAATTGTTGTAGTTCCAACTCCATATTTAGCAGCCAGTTTTGGAAATGAAATATTAGTTTTAGTAATATCCTCTATTAGTTTTTGTAATTCCACCTCTGATAATTGCTTTCTCTTAGATGACTCTAGACGCGAACGTATAGGGTAATCAATATTTTTTTGCTTATAACTTTTCCCTAAATTGATTTTTGTTATAACTCCTTCGCACACATTATATTTAATACCAATTTCTCGGTTAGATAATTTTCCTTGTTGTAATAAGGCAATAATCTCTAAGACCTGTTCTGAATTTAATTTCCTGCCGCAAGTCATAGAATTTATTGGGTAAGTATGATTATCATCTCTCCTTCTTTTACCCGTATTTATTTCTGATATATGAGTTAAAGAAATTCCAGTATTTTGCTGAATTTCCTTAAAGGAGGTTCCAAGTTCTAACATTTTTTTTACTTGTTCTATCACCTCATCAGAATAAATAGGTTCGGTAATTATTTCTCCGCCAGGGGTCTGATTGTATTTACTTGGGTCATTATAAGTATTGTAATACTTAATCCAGTATCGCTCTCGTTCTAAAGATTCTTCGTAAGTGAGATTATCTTCCACAACCTCACATCTATAATTCTTTACACCGTATTTCCTAATTCCCCTGCTTAAGGGATAATTATATGGCGAGCGTCCCATCTGATATGGTTCGTACTCTTCATGGTCCATTCGTCTTCTGGGCAAGTTATTTGTGCGACCCACATAAACAGTCTCATTTGTATCAACTTTAATGTATCTATAAATAAGATTACTCATTTATTTATTTCCTCCATTTATTATTCTTCTAATTATAAGTAAAATTGTAAGACTGTTTTTAGACAAAAATAAAACCTTCCTTCAAACCTTGACGCGCGTTTCAATTAAGTGCTTAAACACTTCTTCTCCTTTATCAAAAGGACTTTCTTTAGCATTTAACAAATTTTTCTTATCATAAACAAAAGACATTTTTGCATATCTTTTATACTTTTCACATAGTGCATATAGCTTGTTAAAATAAACATTTTGTCCAGGAAGTTCTTCTTTATCAAAGCATATAATAATTTCTCTTGGTTGGCAAAATCTTAGTAATAAATCTAACTGATATTTATTAATAGTAGACCCGCAAGTAGCGCAAGTACAGTTTGGAAAGCTAAAACTCTCTGCTTGCAAAGTGCTTTTTTCTCCCTCGGCTATATAGCAAACCCCATATTTCCTTATGTTCTCCTTATTCTTATTTAATCCATACAAATTCAAACTAAGCGGATGGCTATACCACTTATTCTCAATCTGAACTGGCATATACTTTCCGAGGTTCTCTATCTCCCACGTATCGAGCGCGCGCCCTCTAATTCCAACTAATCTATCATTAACATCATAATGAGGAATGATGATTTTATTTTGTGAGATAGAGAATCTTATGTTATATTTGTCCATTGCTTCTTTGGAGATTCCATCTTTTAACCACTCTTGAGGATAGATTTTTACAAAACAATCGAGCAAACCATCTGGAAAAGAAGGCAACTCTTTTCTTACTTTCTGCTCCTCGTACTCTCCGCGGCGGCTCTTATAACTTTGCGCGCCGCCTTGTCTCTGCACGGAACAACTCAATATAACTTGGAGTACATCTTTATACCAATCGTATTCAATCCCTCTTGTTTCATAATAATGCTTCAAAAACTTGAAGATGGACATGGCGCCGCACTCTGAATAACAATAAAACAAGTGAGTATTTTTATAATAATACAACTTATAATTTCCCCCTTCGTCATCATCATGATGGCAAATTGTTCTACATAGAATATAATCTCCCTTGTCTATTGGCTGCGCGCCAAGTTGTTCCAAGAGTCTGAACACATCTTCTTCTCTTAAATTCTCACAAATCTCATTATAATCTATCATAACTCTATCTCATTTATCAACTTCAACTGTTCAAGATAACCCGTTTCTTCATCTTCCCAATTCTGCATATACTTAAAACTTGTTCCTACTTCTAGCACTTCCATGCGCGCATTAGTTACGAACAAATCTTGCTTTCTCAAATTTCCTAAGTTCACATCGCTCCAAATTCGAACCTGATTCCACTCGCCCGCGCGGACTTTATAGACATCAGTTACCATTGTTGGTTGAAACGCTAAACCACTCTCACCTTGTAAGAACTCCAATTCTTCTTTGGTCGGCCGCGCAATAACTACACCTATGTCTGCTTTGTTAATAATTGAGCGTGACCCTGCGATTGAACTCTCGTTTCTAATATTTGAGTTGTCATCTCCTTTAGCATTTAACTGAGTTGAACTCATCATAAACACATTTAACTCTACTGCTAAATCCTTCAATGCAGTAGAGAACATCAACAACACTTCATCATTTCTCAAACCATATCCCTTGAATTCAGCCAATAGACTAGGACTGATATGAATGTAATCATAGAATACATATTCTATGTCGTGCATTAACACGTTTTCTCTCACCAATGTCTTAACCAGTTCAATTGTTGGACTTGGCATACGGACAATGAAGAAGTTATCTTGGTACTGCTCCAAAACCCAAAGAGCCTGTGCAATAATACGCTGTTCTTTTTCTGTAAAGCCGCCATATCTAAACTTCGTTTCATTAAATCCAGTAAGATAGGCCAAAATCATTTTCTGAATCTCGCGCGGTGTCTGCTCTGTTGCAATGAACATAACCTTTTTCCCACTTCCAATCTGAACCCATTTATCTAGGCTCTCTTCATATCTGAACGGGAAAGCAATATAACACGCATCACCTACTGCATTACGTGTCTTACCTGTACCAGAACCCGCTGACCGTAACACAAAAATTCCTTTGCGCGCGCCCGCGCAAACCTCATTAAAGATTTCTCCTTGAAGTGGAACGCCAACATCAACTCTATCATCTGCATCTTGGAGGACTTCTTTAATTCCCTCAAATACATTAACAACCTCAGTTGTATCGTTCTGTATAAATTCACGCTCTACTCCTAAGAGTTTCGCCTTAATCCCATTGACAATATCGCTAATCTCAAGACTCTCGAATCTCTCATTTACTTCTAAAGCCTTAGGGCTAACCGGGTCTTCAACATAAAACTCACTAATGTCAAAACCCTTATTCTTAAAATTTTCAAGAAGATTAAACTTCTTTAACTTTTTATAATAATAACTAAAATTTTGCTCGTCACTTAGATATTCTGCATCCTGGAGATATTCTATACCCTTTTGCTGCTTAAAGAGAACCTTTGCACTTTCATTCGTTTCCAAATAGTTCTCCACATCAATTGGGTGGATACGTTCTGCGCCATTTCTATAAAGACTATCAATTCCAACAAATATGAACTTGTCTAGTCTATAATAGAAGTCATCTGGCGTTAGTGTATATTTATCTGTTTCGCTTAGAAACTGCGGACGCTTCATCAAGGTGCCGATAACCTGAAGCACTGTGTTTCTGTCTGTCATTTAGCACCTCTCAAATCTCATCAAGACTAAACTTTGACTTGTCCTTCTTCTCCGTTTTCTTGGGAATAATACGTACTGGACGTGCTTCGCGCGTCTTAATCTGTTCAATAATGGCTTCAATTGTACCCGCTTTTCTCTGTTCAAGCTCTGTCCAATATTGCGCGGCGTCCTTATAAATATTTTTAACAATACCAATACCACCAAGAGCCTTCTCTTTGTCACCCTTTTGTACTTCATAATAATACTTAAGTGCAAAGTAGATACCTTTTGGTGTCATGTTACTTTCGGGCTTTGTAAAATGTTCCCATTGGCTATTAATTTTTGAGAAGTCCATTGACATTTTTACATCTCTATAAAGATAGTCAATAACACTTTCTTTCCAAAATTCTTCATCACCATTTGCAGAACGTGCCACATTGCGCGTCTTAATCCACTCATCATAGCAACGCTGATGATAGTATGACTTTTTACCGACAATGACTGTCGGTTCCTTTCCTGTGTCGAACTTGGTTTTACAAAGCCTACATTGTACTATGTGTGCCATATAAAACTCCTTTCATAATTTTTCTATTTATATTATAACAGAATTTTCATCAAAAGTCAAATTATCCAGTCATCTTCTAACAAATCTTTTAATGTAATATTATCCCTTAATTTATATGGTATACGAACTAATGGAATATTATGCTCTTTTGCATATTCATTTTTCATTAAATCTCTAATCTTTAGCGAAGAGCTATAATATCTTTTTTTACTGTCTTTTTCTGTATAATCATGTTGGGGACCGTCAAATTCAATAAGTCTTCTTGGTTTATCAGCATCAGATAATAGACAGAAATCGTACTTTAAAGGGTCTATAAATTTTAAATCCTCAAAGCTATATTGACTTTTAAATTTGATTTTATTACTTAATAGAATCTGAATAATATTATACTCTCCAATAGATTTTATACAGCCACAAGAAGTAGTATTTTTAGAACGAAGTTTCGCGGCCGAAGCAATAATTTTATTCCCACATTCACATTGGCATTCCCATTGCGCTTCGTTATTTTTACTACCAACGTGGCGCAGAACAGTTAGCTTGCCATATTTATTACCCGTTTCATCTATAAAATTATACGGTTTTTTATAACATTTACCACAACTTGTTTGCGCGCCGCTGTGTAAATGGCCCGTTTGTACAAAAACTTCATTTCCACAATCGCAAAGGCACTTCCAAATAATTTTCCCATAAGAGGTTCTTTCACTAAATTCAGTTACAACAAGTTTTCCATAACGATTGCCTATTTCTCGTGTTTCATTTTCATTCTTTTTATATTTGAGGCAGCCGCAAGATTTCGTATTTCCCTTACGAAGATTAGACCCAACGACGACAATCTCTTTTCCGCAATCACATTTGCATAACCATCTAGCCTTTCCGTGAGGGTCATTCTCGACACGTTTTATAACCTCAAGTGAACCATATCTATTTCCAGTTTCGTTAATCATATAATTAAACCTCCATCTTATTCTATAATTAAGTAGAAAAGATAGAGGTTAATTATACAAAAATGAGTTAATTCAAGATCATTTTATTTCATTTAACATATCTTTCATATCTTGAACAACTATGGATAAAAGTTCTGCCTGGTCTTCTGTAAACTCAGACAACTTCATTTTGTGATTCATGGTCATCTCGACCTTTTTTAATATAATATTGGCATTTTCCTCATCCATACCAATAAGTTTTGTCCACAACTCTTGTGCTTCTGAACGAATTTTATTAAAGTCGATCTCTTCTTTCTGAGTAACTATCGGGGCATGGTCTACAACTTTTGCGCCATCAATCTGCTCTTCTTTTTCAATGGCTTCCGCGATTGCATTTACTAATTCATCATATCCGAATTTAATCTTTGGAGGCATATACTTAAATCTAGAGCCAGCAAATAATGTAGGCGTTTCTCTTGTATAAAGATAGCGAATCTGATTACCATTTTCATCATACTCAGACCCAATATATCCAATAATGTCTACAATACCATTACATATTTCTGCTGCACGTTTAGGCAAATCCGGTCCGATAATTTCTCTCTCACTACCACTTGCATCTTTTTCAATGCGGCTCGTGTTGTGAGCAATAAGAACAACTCCATAACCAAGTTGGGTGATCTTTCTCAGACAAGTCTCGAATTCCTTTTTACAAGCGGCATATCCACCACCCCAAGAAATATCTCCAATTTTCTGTACTGAATACTGATTACATACATATTGCTCACATAAATCCCAAGCAATAGATACTGTATCAATTATAACAGTCTGGAAGCGTTCTTTTGTACGGGCATCTGCCAAATCTCTTAAAGCAAATTTATAATCACTCCAAGAAGTAATATCATAAGGAAAGGCGCTGCCAATTGCATTGTATCCTCGCTCAAAAGCAAAGAGAATAGCTCCAGGGAAGGAGCAGGCTGCTGTTGTCTTGCCCGCCTTAGCCTTCCCATAAAGCATTACATATTTGCCCCTTAAATCACGAGAAATTACGTTTTGTTCTACTTCCCATAAATGTTTAGGCATATTCATGACCTCCCATTAAAATCCGAGGTCAAGCTTTCCTTTCGAAGTTGTCTGTGCAGGAGCAGACTTTGTGCTAGCCTTGTCTTTAGAAGCCTCAAGGCGAGCCTTTCTCTCTGCCATAGCAGCCTTGACATCCTCAATAGAGAATGCAAATTCGTCATCAAGAGCAGTTGTGCTACCACTTGTGATAACAAACTCATTCACTCTGATGGTCTTAACCTTCTCAACCGCTTCGCCGAAACCGAACTCCTCTTTTACAACCTGAGTTGTACTTGTGAAGTTCAAATGACCAGCCGCGCGATATGTGTATCCCGGCTCCCAAGTACTCTCGATACCTTCGATAGCATCAGGATTTGTAGCATAGAACTTGCATACATCTACTACTCCACCATACTGAGGAAGTGCAACTACTACCTCAAGCTTAGCAGGTTCAACTTCGATACCCTCAGTATCTGTTACTCTATGAATATCAGATACCATGAAAGTCATAACAAAGTCTGCCTTAGGAGAGAAGTCCTTAGTAACCTTGTTAACAAAACTTGTGTTAACACGAGGCTGAGATACAAGTCTACCATCTGCTGCATAATACTCGTTCATTCTCAAAGAACCGGTGAAGCGAACTCTGTCTGCCTCTTCCTTAGAAGTCGCGGCGATAGACTTAAAAGTAGTCATAACCTGCTCGATAGAAGTATAAGCCGGATTCAGGCTACCAGCCTTTGTATATTTTGTAGAGAAGAGATAAACAGGAATCTCACGAGGATCATATCCGCTCTCTTCTACAAGAACCTTAATTGTACCACCGATACAATCTGTACTCTGACCATTCTTTACAAAGTTATTGTACTTCAAATCAATTTCTGAAAGAATACCTTCAATTTTAATTGTGTTTTCTGCTTGCTTTAACATTTTTCTTTTCTCCTAATATTTAGTTTTCATTAATTGAGTGCAGTCAAAGAGAGACCAGGCGGCGCCTGGCCCCTCTCCTTTATTTCAATTATTCCTCGTCGGTCGGAACGTAGTTCATACCAGCGTCGGTCAACTTAACGATGGTGATCTTCTTGCCATCCTCTGTCTTTCCGCCATCCTCACGAACTGCAAGCTCGTTCTTAACCAGTGATGTAACACGACCGGTTACAGAAGCAATCTTCTCCAGACCAAGACCTTCCATAATCTCGAGAGTTGTGCACTCGCCGCCATTAGCCTTGATGAATTCCAAACATTCCAGTGTCTTCTCTTTAATCTGTGCCATAAAATTTCTCCTTATCCGCCTTTTAATTATTTTTTTATTTTTATTATTTTAGTTGGGCGGCCAACTTAGTTATTAGAAAGTTTCTTTCTTCATTTCACTTTCTAAATATATTATATCAGATTTTTTAATTCTTTTCAAATTTTAAAGGCTCTCAATTTTTAAAATTGTAGAATTTTCTGCAAGTTTAATTGCTTTTACACCTTGCGCGCCGCGGCTTAATTGCGGCACATCGTTTAACTTCAAACGAATTTGCGCATTTGAAGATAGAACTAAAACGTCTGATGCATCTTTAAGTGGCAAAAAGTCACATAAGATTTCAGTTTTTTGAAGCTTAACTCCTTTGGTCGCGCGCCCTGTAATTTTGAACTCGCTAAAAGAAGTACGTTTGATGAAGCCGTCCTCAGTGACGGAAGCAATTTCAGTCGTGTTCTCGGGAATGACCTTTGAGCTAACTGCTTCGTCTCCATCATTTAATTTAATACCGCAGATACCGCGCGCGACTCTACCAATTGCACGAACGTCTTTTGTCTCTATGATGATGAAGTTGCCAGCTTTGGAGGCAATTCCAATTCTTTCTTCGTTGAGGAAGAGAATAGAGATTATTTCGTCGCCCTCATCAAGTTTTATCGCGGTCGCGCCTATATTGCGCTTTAAGCTATACTCAGAAAGTTCGGTTTTCTTGATGACACCATTCTTTGTAATGAAGACGATGTATTTCTTTGTATTCTGCTTTGAGAGAACTGCGGCAGCCACAACGTGTTCATAAGGTAGAGTAGTGAAGAAGTTAGAGAGGTATTGTTTTTCGGTAGGTACAAACTGCCCCATTTTTGTGTGGTAGAAGTTGCCGTGAGAAGTGAAGAAGAGAATTGTATCTGTGTTTTCTCCGACTACGTTATCTACGATATATTCACCCTTTTCCAACTTAAACTTCGCACCAACCCCATTTCTTTTTTGGGTGTAGAGTGAAGAAGTCTCATCTACATAGACCGCATCTTTATTTGTGAAAGAAAGAGACAATTGTTTTACTTCAATAGGCTCATCATTATCAAGCGCTATATTGAGGATTTTTGTGCGGCGCGCATCACCAAATTTGGAAGCTACTTCGCGCCAACCTTTGATGAGTTCGTTATTAAAGAGATCAGTATCATTTAAGATTAAGTTGATGCGATTGGCTTCTTTCTTAAGAGAATCGCGTTCATCTTCTAACTTCTTCACTTCGAGGTGCGCTAAGCGACTCAATTTCATATCGAGAACGGCCTTTGCCTGGGCCGCATCAAGCAAGAATTGTGACTGTAGTGCAGAAGACGCGGCCGCTGACGAAGCAGAGGCTTTAATCACTTTAACTACTTCATCAATTTGCGCAAGACAAATAAGTAGACCATCAATTATATGGATGCGGTCTTCAATTTTTCGCAGGTCAAACTCAAATCCACGGCGATAGACTTCCTTTTCATGGTCAATGTGCGCCCGGAGCATTTCTTTCCAAGTAAATACTTTGGGGAAGCGACCTTGGTCAAGCATTGTGAAGTTAATTCCATAGTAGTATTGAAGTGATGTATTCTTATAAAGATACCTCAAAACTTTTTCCGGTGTGGCTTTTTTTGAAAGATAGATTTTAATAAGAGGACTTTTATTTGTTAAGTCATTGAATCTTTCAATGCCGGGATTGTCTTCACTCTCAATAATTGCTTCAAGTTCTCCGCAAATAGTGTTTGTATAAACGCCATAAGGAGTTTCAGTAACTACAAAGCATCTCTCTTTATTATCATATTCAACAACACTTCTTAACTTACACGCGAAGCCAGTTCCCTTTTTCATTGATTCTTTTACTTCAGATTCATTATAAAGGATGCCGCCGGTTGTGAAGTCTGGCGCGACGTAAATCTCATTAAAATCGCAGTCTGGATTTAAAAGTAAATGCTCTAGTGCTGCATTTAACTCTTTAATATTGTATTGTGGAATGGAGCAGGCCATACCTACGCCAATACCTTGGACTCCATTGCAAATATTGTAAAAACCTTTGGTTGGAAGAACGGCTGGATATTGCTTTGTATTATCATATGAATCGCGCCATTCACTAATTGTTTCTTTGTCAATATCTGCGAACAGTGCGGCCGCCACCTTTGAAAGTCGGGATTCTGTATAACGAGGTGCTGCCCAGTTTCCACTCTCAATAAGGGAACCCATATTACCCTTAACATCAACTAAAGGATAGCGCATTGAAAACGGCTGACCGGCGCGCATAATAATTCCTTCACAAGAGGAATCACCATGAATATAAAAATCTGCCATTGCCATACCAACAGCATTCATCGTTTTCTTGTGAGGATTATTCGCAGTCAATTTATGAAGTAACATTGAATAAAATATCTGACGCGCGGAGGGCTTGAGACCATCACGCACGTCAACAAGGGCACGGCTTTGGAGAACTGCGCCACTATATTGAGTAAAGCTTTCTTCGATTATTGGTTTTAAGTCAGACATTATTTACTCCTTAAATTCATTATATAAATAGTATAACAGATTTTTCAGAGAAAGTCAAATTTCTGGTTCGATTATATCACAATTTACATCATCATTGGCTTTCCAAATGCTGTCGTAAGTAATGTATATGTCTGTTAGATTGTCTGAGTGGTCTGAAGAACGAATACCACAGGCACACCAATGAGGTTTAATTTTATCGCATTGTGCGAGCAGTTGTTTTAGAGTTATGTCCTCTGGCGCCTCTGCCCAAAAGCTAATATCACAGCCATTAAGTATGAATTTCATTTTCGTGTTGCTCCACCATTTTTGTAATAAGGTATTCTCTACACGCCGCAGCCTCTAAATTATGAGTCTTGAAATATTCAAACAGTTCACAATCTCTACAATCCCACTGATCACCATTTGAACAATAGGCCCTTTTAGCAATTTTGTAATAGTCTAATTTCATTACTCCTCCTGATCAGGCCGCTCTAAACTATTGTTTTCTATTAGTTTTTTAAACCACCTATACCAGTAACAACTATCATCTGGTAACTCTGCAAGGCAGTGGCCTGTTTTACAATTGCAAAAATCAAACAGCGGACATTTTTGGTTTTTATTCATATTATTCAATATATACCTTTTTCTTATCATCACTTATAAAAATTTCTCCATTAAAACCTCTCCAGCCATGCTCGGTTAGAATAATATAATCCTCTTTATCTGATGGAATTTGTTCTAATACTTTTTTTAATTCTTTAACTGTCATAACCTTCTTAATCCCCCTAATATTTTGATACATATCTATCACACTTCGATAATATTCTCGTTCCTCTTCATCGTCATATCGAATGCTCATTGCCCCGGCATCTAGGTTATGACAGTTTGGGCATTCAAAATGATAGATTGGTCGTCCATATCCATCTCTTGGATTACCAGCAGCATAATGAGGAACGTCCTTTATTTTATCCTCATAGTTACAATTTGGACAATAATAATAAAACATTTTGCTCTCCTATTCGCGTATGGTTGAAAAGTCAATATTGTTCATTATAAAATCTTTGCGAGGCTCTACATTATCGCCCATTAAATCATATAAAAGACTTATCGCATTATTTGAATATTCCATAACGTCCATTCTCTGGTTCGCGCTATTGAACATAGAATCATATGCAACGTCGTCTTCCAATTCACCCAAACCTTTCGCACGAGTTACTACTCCGCTAATGGATTTACGTACTTTAGAAAAGTCTTCGTCAGTAAAATAGTATGATTTCTTTCCATGATTATCTACAATGTAAAGTGGAGAACGTAACCAGCACAGACGCCCTTCTTTTATAAATTGCGGCGCAAGATATTGAAGTGCTGCCATGACAAGAAGTCCTATATGTGAACCCAACCAATTCCAATATTTCTATTGGGGTAGACTATATGTTACTCACAATTATGAGAATACTCTTTCCACTTACGTACCAATAGTAAATGTACTCTCCTTCCGGGAGATAGTCGTTACAGGCTTCATTTATTAACCCAAGTCTTTTGTTTCTTTTTATATATTGGGAGATTTTTATAGGTGCGTCCCCACAATATTTGTTGTAGTGTCTGATAATTACATCTATCTTTATAATCTTGATAAATGCTGCGCGCATCTTCATTAACATATCGTTCGCGCATTTGTGTTACTTCTTCATTTGTAAATTTAGCACTATCAGAATTGCCGCCATCGGTTGCATGATATTTATAGAAGTTCTTATTTTCTTCAGTATATACTTCTGGTTTAATATCTTTCCAAGTAGTACCATCCCAAATGCTTG
>JAEEGL012638893.1_pt1 | contig 18782 bp, 17 predicted proteins | sample 9134231 | NCBI WGS metagenome assembly JAEEGL01 (sample SAMN16246548, study PRJNA631951) | gut metagenome | biome: gut microbiome; feature: rumen; material: fiber-attached | host: Bos | place: Iran: Karaj | collected 2018-10 | reverse complement strand
TCGACATCAAGAAGCTCCAGTGGATGAACGGCGAGTACATCCGCCGCGCGCCGCGCGAGCAGTTCAGGGCGGAGCTGCTTTCCCGCCTCGGCGCGGCGGGGCTCGTGCCGCCGCCAGACTTCAACCTCGAGCTTCTCATCGACCAGCTGCAGATCCGCACGAAGTTCTGGAACGACATCCCCGGCAACTGCGCGTGGTTCTTCACGGACGACTATCCCGTCGACGAGAAGGCCGTGGAGAAGCGCCTGAAGAAGCCGGGCGTGAAGGAGCTGCTGCTCGACCTGGCGGACCGCTTCGCGAAGCTGGAGCCGTTCACGGCGACTGCCGGCGAGACGATGGTGAAGGAACTTTCGCAAGGGCAGGGCATGGGACCGTGGGTGCACCCGATCCGCGTGGCCGTCTCGGGCCGAATGGAAGGTCCCGGTCTCTTCGAGATGCTCGAACTGCTCGGGCGCGATCGCACGGTCGCCCGTCTCACGCGTGCCGCCGCGATGCTGTGATCAGTAGCGCTGGAGGAGCTCCAGCATCTTGCGGTCGAGCTTGTGTCCGCGGTAATCCTCGTAGGCGACATCCGCGCGCTCGGAATCGAGGATACCGATGACACCGCGCAGGTTCCAGTGCGCCCAGCCAAGGTTCTTGGCCTTCCAGAGCTTGAGGCAGTGCTCCATCCAGGCGAGCGTGACGGCGTGGGGCGTCATGTTGCGGCAACCGAACTCGCCCACCATGCAGCACTCGCCCGCGTCGATCGCGCCCTGATATTTCGAAACCGTCTCCTCCGGCGAGGTCCGCACCCATCCGGCTCCGTATCCGGGCGCAAGCGGCCAGGTCGGCGGCTCCTTGGGAATGCCGCCGATGTAGTCCGCGCCGTAGTGCGAGATCGCGTGCGGCGTGTAGCCGCGGAACGCCTGGCCGACATTGGGCAGCGCGTACAGCTCGGGGAGCGGCACCGACGCGCACTGGTTGCCGTCCACCATGATGAACCGCCGCGTGTCCTCCTCGCGGATGGCGCCGATCAGCTTCTTGACGAGCGGCAGGTAGTTCGCGCCCGCCGTGTGGCGCGTCGGCTCGTTGAAGAGGTTGAAGGAGAGCACCTCGTTGGACACTCCTTTCCAGCGCTTCGCGAACGCCTTCCACATCGTGCAGGCCGCTTCCTGCGCCACGGGGCTGGTGCCGAGCGGGAAGGCCTCGGTCTGGTCGAGGATGCAGTAGCCGGGGATGCGGTGCAGCGCGACCTGTACGTGGATGCCGTAGCGTTCGCCCCAGGCGATGGCCTGGTCGAGGAACTTCATCTTTTGCTCGTCAAGGTTCGTCCAGCTGTCTCCCTTCACGAGGATTCGGTAGTCGAGCGGCAGCCGCGCGAAGTTGAAGCCCCACTCGCGGAGCGCCTGGAACTCCCATTCGACGAAATGTCCGTCCACGCGCGGGTCTGGCTTGAGACCTGTCGTCGGGCATCTGAACATGCCCAACAGGTTGAAGCCGCGCCACCGCGCGGCCGGCGTCCAGTCGTTTGCCGCAGGCGCCGCGCGTCCTGCGGCCGCCATCGCCGCCACGCCGCCGAGAAAAGCCTTTCGCGTGATCGTCATGCGCTGGTTCTTTTCCGTGCAGTTCATCAGTTGCTTCCTTTCCTGTATTTCTCCACGAGGTCGGCGCGGAAGAGCGCTGGCATGTACACGCCGCCCACGACGCTCCGCGCGATAAATCCGCGGAAGAGTCCCGAGTCCGTCATGTACCAGTCGCTGAAGGGGATGCGGTCGGGCGTCTCGTCGAGGAAGCGGTAGATGCCCGAACAGAGGAACGCGAGGTCCTCGCGCCGGCCGGTGAGCGCGCCGCACCACACGAGCCAGTCCGCCTTCGTGTACGTCTTGCGGCAGTCGAGGGGCACGCCGTACGGCTGCTCCGTCTGGCGGTAGGCGCGCAACTCCGCCTCCGCCACCTTAGGCGGAAAAAGGTTGAAGCCGAGCAGGCGGTCCCACACGAGGTTGTACTTGAGGCTCCAGGTGCCCGGCCGGTCGAACGCGATGCGCCCGCTGCCGTGCGCGCCGCCCTGCTCGGCTGCGATCCATTTCGGCACCATCGCCTGCGCCATCGCGCGATACTTCTCGGCCGTCGCGCGGTCCCCGCGCATCTCCGCCATGAGGGCGTAGGACGCGAGGGCCATGATCGACTTGACGGAAAGGTTCGCGTTGTGCGCGAGGTGGCCCGCGAAGTCGTCCGTGCAGAGCTGGTTGCCGGGATCGTAGCCGAACTTGGAGAGGTACTCGGCCCACTTCGTCACCTCGCCCCACCAGCGTCCCGCGAAGTCCGCGTTCCCCTCGGCCTTCGCCACCGCCGCGAGCGCGATGAGCATGTTGCCGCACTCCTCCACCGGCATCCGGAAGGTGTCGTCCGTGCCGCCGCCCACGGCTTGTCCCTTCTTCATGCCGTAGTACTGTCCTTCCGCCACGGGAAAGAGACCGAGGTCGTGCGGCGCGTAGGGATAGGGCCAGGCGTCCGACGCCGCGTAGATGCACGTGGGCGCGAGCGTCGCCTTCGCGAGCGTAAGGCTCGTCAGCAGCAGGTGCGGGAGCTGCGGGTAGAAGACGTCCGTCGTGCCGATCATTCCGCCGGAGCCGTTCTCCGCCGAGAACATGAACGGCTCGCCGTCCGTGTTCGCCACGAACGTGCAGGCGGCGAAGCTCTGCCGCCAGGCGAGCTCGGCAATCGCGGCGTACTGTTCGCCGCCGACGGACTCCATGTCGCGCCGGAACGCCGCGTCGAACGCGCGGCATTTTGCTTCGAGCGCCGCCGCGTCGCGCACGGCCTCTGACAGCATCGCGTCGAATGCCTTGCCGCCGCGCGCCCACCAGTCGACCAGCTCCGCGCCGAAGAAGCGGACGCTCTTGCCGCTGTCGTAGGCGAGGAGGAAGGTGGTATTGTGAGATTGAGGGATTGGGCCGACGAGATGCACGCGGCCCCAGTTGGCGCGCTTCGAGTCGCCGCGGATCGAGAAGGGGGCTTGCTCGGCGCGGCCGACGGAGATGTCCTGCGCGCCGGCGACGACGTTCGTCGACCAGTCCATCTTCGCCTTGTCGTCGTTTGTTGCGAACGCGCCCGTGATGGACGCTCGGACGGTCGCCTCCTTCGCGCCTGTCACGCGCACGGTCACGTAGGTGACGGGGCGCGAGAAGACGTCGAGGTCGTCCGTCAGGCGCGGCGTTGTGAAGGCGACCTCGGCGGAAAGGTCTTTCCCGTCTGCGAAACGGTAGGTTGTCACCGTCGCGCCCACGCGGCACGAGCGTTGCGGCAGGACGGGGACTTCCACGCCGCGTCCGTCGCCGCGCCCGCAGAGGCGGTAGGTGACGCCGTCGGCGTCCAGGAAGATGGAGAGCGGCTGGACGGCACCCGCCCAGTGCGTTGTGTCGGCGTCGGAGAGCCGGTCGGCCCGGCTCCACAGGCTGAAGTGCGGCGAGACGGACACGAGCGGCACGGCCGGAGGACGGAACGCCTCTGCGCCCAGCGACAGCAGGCAGGCAGAGGTGATCATGGCGAAGGATGATGTTTTCATGCGGGAATTATAGCACATTTACGGGCGGATTTGCGTGCTTCCCGTTGCGGGGGGGCGGCGAACTATGCTATAATGAACGGCGAAATGAGTAAGAAAGCAAGGAAAAAAGAAAGAAGGATGCCGGGGATGCTGACGGGAGAGCTCCATCTGGCGCGCAACGGCGCCGGCTACCTGATCCATCCCGAGACGGACGCGGCGATCTGGATCGAGGCGAAGGACCTCTCCACCGCGCTGCCGGGCGACATCGTGAACGTGCAGCTCGGACGCGATGGGACGGAGGGTCGGATCGTGCGCATCGAGCGTCGCGCGGCACGCGCGATCGTCGGCACCGTGACGGCGGGCGCGCCGTTTGCGCGCGTGCAGCCGCTCAGCCCCACGTTCCGCCAGGAATTCCTGGTGCCGGACACACGTGGGGCGGCGGTGGGCGACCGCGTGGTGATGCGCCTCGCGCGCTGGGAAAACCCGCGCCTCGCGCCGGAGGGGATCGTGACGGACGTGATCGGCCCGGCGGACAACCCGTCGCTCGACACGCGCGCCGTGATGGAGCAGTATGACCTGCCGTCCGGCTTCCCCAAGCAGGTGCGCGCGGCGGCCGAGCGCGCGAGCATGCGCCTCGACGAGCCCGGCAAGCGGCTCGACCTGCGCAAGAAGTTCATCTTCACGTGCGACCCCGCGTCCGCGCGCGACTTCGACGACGCGCTCTCGCTGGAGACAGACAAGAAGGGCAACCGCGTTCTGGGCGTCCACATCGCCGACGTCTCGCACTTTGTCACGCCCGGAAGTCCGCTCGACAAGGAGGCCTATCGCCGCTCGACGAGCGTTTACCTCGTGGACAAGGTGGTGCCGATGCTGCCGGAGCAGCTCTCGAACGGCGTCTGCTCGCTCGTGCCCAACGAGGACAGGCTCGCGTTCTCGGTGTTCCTCACCTTCGACGCGAAGGGCAACTGCATCGCGCGGAAGTTCGCGAAGTCCGTAATCCGGTCGAAGGCGCGCTTCACCTACGAGCAGGTGATGGCGCTCATCCGGGGACAGCGCGGCTCTCAGGACGCCAAGGTCGCGAAAAACCTCAAGCGGGCGGCGGGGACGATCCTTGCGCTGAACGAGCTGGCGCAGCAGCTGCGGGCGCGTAGGTTCGCGGCTGGCGCGCTGGACATGGACGTGCCTGAAGCCGAGATCAAGCTGGACGAGAAGGGGATGATGACAGGCGTGGAGGTGCGCCCGTACGACGAGTCGCACCAGCTGATCGAGGAATGCATGGTGGCCGCAAACGAGGCGGTGGCGACGGAGCTGTGGTCGCGCGGCATCAAGATTCTCGCGCGCCTGCACGCGCCGCCGGATCCAGCCCGCCTGGAGGAGCTGCGCGCCAACCTGGCGGCGATCGGCATCTCCTGCGGCGACCTCTCCCAGCCGCGCAACCTCGCGCGCTTCCTGGAGAAGATCAAGGATTCGCCGCTCGAGGGCGTCCTCTCCGTGATGGTGCTGCGGTCGATGAAGCGCGCGCTCTACTCCGCGCGCGAGATCGGCCACTTCGGCCTCGCGAAGAAGTTCTACGCGCACTTCACCAGCCCGATCCGTCGCTATCCCGACCTGGTGCTGCACCGGCAGCTCGCCTCGTTCCTCGCGGGGAAGGGCGGGCGGATGGATCAGGGATGGCTCGACCGCGCGGCCCAGCACACGAGCGAGCGCGAGCAGGTGGCGGACGAGGCGGAGCGGATGCTCGTCGAGATCAAGAAGTACCGCTACCTGGAGGACCTGCTCGCGAAGAAGGCGCCGGTCACGTTCGACGCCGTCGTCGGCAAGTGCGCGTCCTACGGCCTGTTCGTGGACCTGCCCGACCTCGCGATCGGCGGGATGGTGCATGTCTCGAAGCTGTCGCAGACGTTCGTGCGCTGGGACGCCGCCCGCGAGGCGCTCGTCAATGGGCGGCAGACGTGGCAGGTCGGCACGAAGATGAAGGTGCGCGTGGCGGCGGTCGACTTCGACCAGCGCAAGATCGACTTCGAGCCGGTCGCGTCCGTTCCCCCGTCATGCGGCGGGAAGCGCTCGCCTCGAAAAAGCCAGCCCAAGGGAAGATCCCCGCGCCGGCGGCGGTCGTGAGCGCCGTCGCATGACGTGTTCGCGCGCCACGGACGGCGTTTTTGTGGTAGAATAGGGCCATGCAAATCCTAGGCATCATTCCGTCCCGGTACGGCTCCAGCCGTTTTCCGGGGAAACCGTTGGCCCAGCTGTGCGGCAAGCCGCTTGTGACATGGGTCGTGGAGGCGGCGAAGCGCGCGAAGACGCTGAACCGCGTGATCGTGGCGACTGACGACGAGCGCATCCGCGCGGCCGTCGAGGCGCATGGCGGCACGGCCGCGATGACGCCCTCCGAGCTGCCGTCCGGCACCGACCGTATCGCCTGCGCGGCCGGCGATTTCGCGGACGACGACATCCTCGTGAACATCCAGGGCGACGAGCCTCTGATCGCGCCCGAGCTGATTGACGCGCTCGCGGGCCGCCTGCTCGCCGACACGAAGTGGGACATGTCGACGGCCGTGACGCCGATCCGCCGCCGGGAGGACCTCGACGCGAAGACCGTCGTGAAGGTGGTGCTCGACCGCGAAGACGGCGCGCTCTACTTCTCGCGCCTGCCGATCCCCTGCGACCGCGACCACGAGCCCGACCTCGCCTCCGGCCTCTACGTGCGCCACCTCGGCATCTACGCCTACCGCGGCGCGTTCCTGAAGCGCTATATCGCCGAGAAGCCGTGCGCGCTGGAGCAGACGGAGAAGCTCGAGCAGCTGCGCGCGCTGTGGATGGGCGCGAAGATCGCCGTCATCCGTACGGAGGACGAGGGCGTGGGCGTGGACACGCCCGAGGACGCGGTGCGGGTGGAAGCGCTGTTAAAGGAAAGACTGTCCAAATGAAAAAGGTACGTAAAATCGACGTGGATCGCGGCGTCGCGTTCGGCGACGGATCCCTGACGTTCATCGCCGGACCGTGCGTGATCGAAAGCCGCCGGATGGCGCTCGACCTCGCGGCGCGGCTCGTGGAGGTGGCGAACGAGCTGTCTGTCAACTACATCTTCAAGGCGAGCTTCGACAAGGCGAACCGCACGAGCGTGGACTCCTTCCGCGGCCCCGGCCTTGAAGAAGGGCTCGATATCCTTGCGGAAATCCGTGAAACGTTCGAGGTGCCGGTGCTCACCGACGTGCACGAGCCGTGGCACTGCGCGCGCGCGGCGGCGGCCTGCGACGTGCTGCAGATACCGGCGTTCCTCGCGCGGCAGACGGATCTGCTCCTTGCCGCCGGCGAAACGGGCGCGGTCGTGAATGTCAAGAAGGGACAGTTCATGGCCCCTGAGGACATGGCGAATGTCGTGAAGAAGATCGCCTCTACCGACAACCGGCGCATCGTCCTTTGCGAGCGCGGCGCGAGCTTCGGCTACCACAACCTGGTGGCGGACATGCGGTCGCTGCCGATCATGCGCGACCTCGGCTATCCGGTGGTGTTCGACGCCACGCACTCCGTGCAGCGCCCGGGCGGGCTCGGCACGGGCTCGGGCGGTGACGGCAAGTTCGCGCCCGTCCTCGCGCGCGCCGCCGTGGCGGCGGGCGTGGACGGCGTCTTCATGGAGACGCATGTGAACCCGAAGCGGGCGCTTTCGGACGCCGCCAACGCGATCGCGTTCAAGGACATCAAGGCGCTCTGGAAGAAGCTGCTCGCGATTCACGCGGTCGTTTCCGAATGAGTGGAGACAGGAGATAGATATGGCGTCAGAAGGTTGCACGCACAATTGCTCAAGTTGCGGGTCGGACTGCGCGGACCGCAAGGAAAAGTTTGACTTCTCGGCGAAGCTCAATGCCGCGTCGCACGTGAAGAAGGTGATTGCCGTGGCGAGCGGCAAGGGCGGCGTGGGCAAGAGCCTCGTCACCACGATGCTCGCCGTGGCGGCGTCGCGGAAGGGACTGAACGTTGGCATCCTCGACGCCGACATCACCGGGCCGTCGATTCCAAAGTCCTTCGGCCTCACGGGCGGGACGATCCAGGGCGACGACGGCATCGAGCCGACCGTGACGGACGGCGGCATTCGCGTGATGTCGCTCAACATGCTCGTACAGGACCCGACGGATCCCGTCGTTTGGCGCGGCCCGGTGATCGCCGGGGCGGTGAAGCAGTTCTGGACGGACGTTCATTGGGGCGATCTGGACGTGATGTTCGTGGACATGCCCCCGGGGACGGGCGACGTGCCGCTCACGGTCTACCAGAGCCTGCCCGTGGACGGCGTTGTCATCGTCTCGTCGCCCCAGAAGCTCGTGGAGCTGATCGTCGGCAAGTCCGTGAAGATGGCGCAGATGATGGAGAAGAAGGTGCTGGGTCTTGTGGAGAACATGAGCTACTTCACCTGTCCGGACTGCGGCAAGCGGCACGATGTGTTTGGTCCGAGCAGCGTGGATGAGATGGCGGTCAGGTTCGGCATCTCCGAGACGCTGCGCCTGCCGATCGACCCGACGTTTGCGCAGGTGATCGACGCGGGGAAAGCCGAGGCGCTCGTGTTGCCGGACATCGACGCGTTCGTCTCGAAGATCGTGCTGGAGAAGTGATGGACCGGATGACGGTCGAGGAGCGGAGCCGGCTGATGAGCCGGATTCGCGGGAGAGACACGAAGCCGGAGGTGTTTGTCCGCCAGCGCATCTATGCGGCGGGCTGGCGTTACCGGACGTGCGACAGGCGGTTCCTCGGCCGACCCGACATCGTGGTGTCGCGCGCCAAGACGTTGATCGACGTGCGCGGCTGCTTTTGGCACCGGCATGGTTGCGCGAGCGGCACGATGCCGAAGAGCAACGTCTCGTTCTGGATGCAGAAGTGGTCGCGGAACGTGAAGCGCGACAAGCGCAACGAGGCGGCGTGGCAGAAGGACGGCTGGAACCTCATCGTGGTATGGGAGTGTGCGCTCAAGAACGTCCTCCTGCGCGAGCGGACCCTGGCGCGCGTCTGCGAGTGCCTCGACGCCTGGGCCGCCGAGGTGGCGGAAGGCAAGAAGCGCCGCCGTCCGCACCGCCTCGTCCTTCCGCGTACGATCTGATTCGCCGGTTCTCTTTCCAAGAAACACTCCCACTTTGGCAACATTTTCGTCACAACCATACGGATAAAATTGTAAAGAAAGGAATAATGAAATGAAACATCCAAACGATACCGACCTCGATTTTCTGAAGCACTGTACGAAGGAGGAGCTCGAGTTCCTCGTTCGTCTGATTATCGATGCAGGAGGGAAGACAAATCAACTTGAAGACACGGCTGCGTTTAAGCTTTACCATCCAGATCACACAAAGTACGTCGATGAGATTATCGAGGAATATCAGAAATATGCTGCTAATACTGGAGTGACGTTGTTTCGTGGCTACGGAGTCCCTTATCGTGAAGCCCTGTGTGACACTTTGGATAATTTAACGGTCGGTTATGATAAGGAATTGAGTCTCGCCGAGCTAGAGGGTCTGCTTCTGGGATTCGGTGTGGAGCGGTATTTGAAGATTTTGAAACGGGACGTTGATCGCGAGAATTTCCAGAAGTTGCTTGATGGTCTGGAAAATTCTTTGAATGTAGGGGTAATGCCTTCTGGTTCGGCGGGTGTCAATGCCGCCGGCGTAGCAGGGGCTGCTTTACTCTCTGTTGCCATCGCGGCAGCGTCTGGTGTGGCGGCTCTTGGGTGCGGAATCCTTCTTCTTACTCCGGCGAAACGTGTGGTGATTCCTGCAACGATCTACATTGCAAAGTTACGGAAGCGGGTGAACAGTCGGATTGGATGAGGTGTGGCGTGAATGTTGGATTAAGTCCGTCGGACTGTACCGTTCGGAGTCAAGAGTGCGCTCTCGTGCCCTGGCGAGGTTCTGCCGTGGCGCTTTCGGATGGCGACGAGTTTGTCGATTTCTTTTCTGTAGGGAATGAAGTCGGCAATGGAAATGCTCGCGATGCCCTTTCAAAACTCGGCGCTTCCTCTGTGGTTTTGCGTGAGGCGGCAACCAATCCCGGAAAACTATATCAGCTAGTCGAAGGGGGCGTTACGCCTGTTGAAGGTTCTGACGGATTGGTGCGTGGAGTGCTCTGGCGATCAGCTCCGGATGGCAAGGGAGTGAAGGAAATGGCCAAGTTCGCTGAGGTCGGTCAAGCGGCAAAGATCGCCACGACTTTTTTCTCGCAGGGCATGCTTATTTACATAGCAAGCGAGTTGAATGCGATCAAAAAGCAGATGGCCGAGATTCAGAACGAATTGTTCGAGTCCGAGGTCTCGCGAATGAAGGGGTGTGTGCGCTTTGCGGGGACGGCGCTGAGGCATTACCGACGGAATGGCAACAAAGAATTGCTGTTCAACGCCATTCAGTCTGTTGAGACGGAAGTGGATCCTCTTCTTGACGCCATCATGCGCCAGGTTCGCAGGATACCGACAACTACATCTTTGCTGGGGCAGAACAAAGACGAGCTGAAGCACTCATATGACGAGGCACTTTCTGCTACAATGTGGCTCTTGCGCGGAATGGTGGCTTTGGCAGTTTTATACTCCGTGACAGATCCGGAATTTGGCAAGGGAGAATTGAATGGTTTGCTGAGAGACTTTCTGGATAATCGCGAGATCGTCAAGTGGTTGCAAAGTGCCGGAAAGACACTTTCGCAGAAGGGGTTCGGCGAGAAGTTCTGCACGAGAATCGGGAGCATGGAGAAATCGCTGAAAGAACAGCAACGTGTTTTGTCGGCGCCTTCATGTGGTGTTCTGCTGACTGGGCAGCAACTTGTTGAATTGCAACATCAGGAAAGAGTCGGTGCCGAAGTTGGAATGAGACAGTCAGAATTGGTTCAGGCATAATTTATGGTTATTTCGTGAAGGCTCACTTGGCGAAGCGACCGCTATTTCATACCTAAGCATTTCCGATTGCTCTGGGGGATGGCGGCAGGTGGATGGTTTTGATACAATGTGGGCATGGAAAAACTGATCAAGGCATTGAAGGACGCGAAGTGCGTGGCGGCGATGACGGGGGCGGGCGTGAGCACGCTCTGCGGCATCCCCGACTTTCGCGGTCCGCAGGGACTCTACAAGAACCCGGATGCGGAACGCATCTTCGACATCGACTGGTTCGATCGCGATCCGGCGGTCTACTATCGCGGCTGCCGCGAGCTCGTGTACGGGCTGGGCGACTTCGCGCCGGGACCGGTCCATGTCGCGCTCAAGCGTCTGGAGGACGCGGGGAAGCTGGACGGCATCATCACGCAGAACATCGACATGCTCCACCAGAAGGCGGGCTCGTCGCGCGTGTACGAGGTGCACGGCTCGCCCGTCTTCCACCATTGCCGCCGATGCGGCGACGAGAAGTCGTTCGACGAGGTCCGCGCGATGATCGAGGCGAACGGGGGGCTGGAGAAGCTGGGCGAACCCTACGTGCCGCGCTGCGCGTGCGGCGGCGCGTACAAGCCGGACATCACGTTCTTCGGCGAGTCGTTGCCCGAGGCGGCGTTCGCCCGCTCTCAGGAGCTGGCGATCCGCGCGGACGTGATGCTCGTCCTGGGGACGTCGCTCACGGTGTTTCCGGCGGCGGGCCTGCCGCGCCTCACGCTCCAGCGGGGCGGGAAGCTGTTCATCGTCAACGCGCAGCCGACGCCGCTCGACGACTACGCGGAGGCGCGCTACGGAGACCTGGCAGCGTTTGCCGCGGCGATCACTTCCGCGCTGGACGAGCAGGCGGCCGGGCGATGATGCGCAGCAGCTCGGAGGCGACGATGTCGTCGTCTGCCGAGGAACTGACGAGCCGTTCTCGCGCCTGTAGCATACGGTAGCGCGCGAGGCGCAGCTCGCGCAAGGTGAACTGGCGGGCGTTGGAGGCGCCGCGTTTCGTGAACCACGGGCTTTTCGCGACGCCGGGGCCGATGCCGGCGGCGTCCAGGTCCTCGACCACCTGCGGCGGCAGGTCGCGCGCCCAGGCGCCGTAGGGCGTGAGCCAGCCGTTGTCGAGCGCGTCGCGGTAGACGATCAGCTCGCGGAAGAACTTCTCTGCCACCGTGGCGAGAAGCATGCCGCTCTTCTCCTCGAAGTTGGCGAGGGTGGCGACGAGCTTGGCCGGATTGCGCTGGGCGAGGGCGTCCGTGATCTCCCAGAGCTCCGGCTCCTCGCCGCCGACGGACGAGACGGCGGCGATGTCTTCCTTCGTGACGGTGTCGCGCTCCTTGCCGAGATAGGTGCGCATCTTGGCGAGCTCGGAGACGATGACGCGCGTGTCGGTGCCGACCTTGGCGATGAAAGCGGCGTCCGCGCCGGGCGCAAATGAAAGCTTCTCCTCCGCGGCGAGGTCGGGGAGGCGGGCGAGGGCCGATTCTTGCCGATCGCGGTTCTTGCCGCCGCCGGCGAACTCCACGACCTGCGCAAAGCCCTTGAAGGTCTTGGCGAAGATGCTCGTCTTGAGGAGCTTCGTGGCGGTGATGACGAGCACCTGGTTGTCGGGCAGGGGGTGGGCGGCGAGATCCTCGGCAAACGCGCGGAGGGCGTTGCCCACGGCTTCGGTCGTCTTGCCGTTGCGCCCGCCGCCGGGCAGGAAGGTGACGCCGCGCCACCAGGTGAGCTTGACGGGGTCGAGGAAGGGGGGCGTCTGGACGGACGCGCGACAGGCGGCGAGCGAGGCGAGCTGCGCCTCCTCGTTCTGCGCATTGCCGTCGACCGTCTCGACGGCGCTGCCGCGCAGGTCGGCGGGCACGGCGGCCTCGACGATCTTGCGGGCCGTCGCCTCGGCGAGGTAGTCGTCCTCGCCCACGATCAGGTGGATGTTGGCTGTTGCGGACATGGCGTGTATTCTACCACATTTCGCGCGCGCGGTGGGGATTGACCCGACGCGAGGGGTTTATGGTATACTTTGCGCATGGAACAGGACTTTGACTCATACTTCATGGCGATGGCGCTGCGCGAGGCGGAGAAGGCGGCGGCGGACGGCGAGGTGCCGACCGGGTGCGTCGTCGTGGAGCCGTCCTGGCACGAGGCGCCGAACGGCCAGGAGCCGACGTTCGACCCGAACCCGGCGACGGCGCGCATCCTCGGCCGCGCGCACAACCAGACGGAGGGGCAGCAGGACGCGACGGCGCACGCGGAGATGCTCGCTCTCTCGGCGGCGTTTGCCGCGAAGGGCGCGTGGCGACTCACGGGGACGCGCCTCTACGTGACGAAGGAGCCGTGCCCGATGTGCGCGGGCGCGATCATCCTTGCGCGCGTCGGTACGGTCGTGTGGGGCCTTGACGACCCGAAGCGCGGCGGCGGGACGACCTTCAACATCTTCTCCCATCCCGGCATCAACCACCATCCGGCGATCGTGCGCGGCGTTCTCGAAGAGCCGTGCAAGGCCGTCCTCCAGTCCTTTTTCCGCGCGCGGCGTGCCGCCGCGAAGGATGAAGGTGTGGTATAATTGGGCGTCCCATGCTCAAGGAAATCTCCAGAGGCTCGTTCAAGTTCTTTCTGTCCGGCCACGGCATGTCCGTGAAGACGGGCAAGTACGTGGCGTTGGCGGCGATGGTCGGCTCGCTCGTGGGGTTCGTGACGGTGGCGTTCTACTGGATGATCCATCTCGCCAAGGTCTACGTGATGGAAGGGCTGGGGCACCACACGTTCATGTCCATGTTGCCAGAAGGGGAGATCGTCCATCCGTTCTGGACGGTGGAAAGCCTTTCGGATCCGCACCGGTGGCTGCTCGTGTTCTTACCGGCGATCGGCGCGGTGGCGGGCTGCCTGCTCATCAAGCGGTTCGCCAGGGTGGAGCATGCGCGTGGCACGGATTCCGCCGTGCGCGCGTTCCATCGGGGCGAGTCGATCTCCCGCGGCGTGATTCCCGTCAAGTCCGTGGCGTCCGTCCTCACGGTCGGCTTCGGCGGCAGCGCGGGCTACGAGGGACCGGTGACGCTGCTCGGCGCGGCGTGCGGCAGCGTGGTGAACCGCGCGTTCAAGCTCGACAAGCGCGCCTCGCGCATCCTGATGGCGGCGGGCCTCGCGGCCGGCATTGCGGCGCTCTTCCGCGCGCCGTTCGCGGGGGCGATCTTCGGCGCGGAGATCTTCTATTCATCCAGCGACCTGGAGGCCGACACGGTCATGCCATCCGTCGTCGCCTCAGTCTTGAGCTACACCATCTTCTGCTGCTTCTACGGCTGGGAGCCGCTCTTCGACATGCCGCCCTGCGCGTTCGTGAACGCGCTCCGCCTGTTGCCGTATCTCGTCCTCGCGTTCGTCGTGGCCTTCGGCGCGCGGCTCTACATCAGCATCTTTCGCGGGACGGAGCGCTGGTTCTCCGCGCGCACGTGGCCCACGTGGACGCGCGTGGCGGCGGGCGGCCTCGCGACGGGCGCGCTCGGGTTCGTGTTCCCGGACATCCTCGGCTCCAGCTACGCACTCATCCAGGCGGCGTTCACGGCGGGCGGGGACGCGTCGGTCGGCCAGTACGGCACCTTGCCCGCGGTCGGTTTCCTCGTGTTCTTCTTCGTGAAGGTGATCGCCACCTCGTTCACGGTAGGATCTGGCGGCTCGGGCGGACTCTTCGCCCCGGCGCTCGCGTGCGGCGGCGCGCTGGGCGCGGCCACGGGGCTCTTCTTCCGGCACGTCCTGCCGGCCTCGGTGGGCATCCATCCGGGCGCGTTCGCGCTCGTGGGCATGGCGGCGTTCCTCGCGAGCTCCATCCGCGTGCCGCTCACCTCCATCGTGATGGTCGCCGAGATCTCGGGCAACCACGAGCTGCTGCTGCCCACGATGTGGGCGTGCTGCATCGCGTTCTGGCTGAACAACGGCTGGTCGCTCTACCGCAGCCAGGTCCATTCGCGCGAGTCGTCGCCGCTGCATGGGTGAAAGGTTAAAGGGTTAAACGGTTAAAGGCTTAAAGAGGTAAGACCATGGAAATGAGCAGAAGAAACATGTTCAAGCTTGGTGCCGCCGCGGCGGCGATGGCAGCCGTGCCGCGCGCGTCTGCGGCGCCGGTCGAGCAGGGCGTCTCGTTCGCCTCGCTGATGGAGTCGTTGCGCTTCACGATGCCGTCGTTCAAGGGGCGGTGCCGATTCATGGTGGTGGGCGATTCGCACCTCACCATCGACGACGCGCGCGGCGAGCCGTTCAAGCAGTATTCGGACCGCATGTCCAAGCCCTATCGCTCCGCTCTTCATTTCCGCACGAGGCGTCCGATCGCCTCGCCCGACGGCTTCGAGTACGCGCTCGCCGAGGCGAAGAAGATGAAGGTGGACTTCCTCGCGCTCGTGGGCGACATCGTGAGCTTCCCGTCCGAGGCGGGCGTGGAGTACGTGAAACGGCGGCTCGACGAGTCCGGCCTCAACTGGATGTACATCTCTGGCAACCACGACTGGCACTACGAGGGCCTTCCCGGCACGGAGATGGCCCTGCGCGCGGAATGGACGAAGAAGCGCCTCTCGCCGCTCTACCAGGGCGCCGACCCGATGATGGCCTCGCGTGTGGTGAAGGGCGTCCGGTTCGTCTTCATCGACAACTCGCTTTACGAGATCCTTCCAGAGCAGCTCGCCTTCTGGAAGCAGGAGGCGGCGAAGGGCGAGCCGGTGGCGCTCATGATGCACATCCCGCTCTACATGCCGGGATATGGTCCGCGCGAGGCCGGCTGCGCCCATCCCGAGTGGGGCGCAAAGGTTGATCCCCACTGGAAGATCGAGCGCCGCCCGCAATGGCCGGAGGCCGGGCACACGCAGACAACCTTCGCGTTCCGTGAGGCCGTCTTCTCCACGCCCAACCTGCTCGGCGTCTTCGTCGGGCACGACCATCGTCCCATGTTCGCGTTCGACCGGGGCCATGTGCAGTGCGTGACGGCGGCCAACGCCGACGGCTCGTTCCTCGACGTGCGCGTCAACTGCTGACGGTCGTGTGAACGCAAGGGAAGCGCCGATGACGAGGAACCTGCTGCAGTGGTTCGCGCGCGAGAAGCGGCCGATGCCGTGGCGCGCGGCGCCCGCGCCGTACGCCTGCTGGCTGAGCGAGATCATGATGCAGCAGACCACGTACCAGACGGTGCTGCCGTATTACGAACGCTTCCTAAAGAAGTTTCCCGATGTGGCGTCGCTCGCGGCGGCAGACGAGCGCGCCGTGCTGAAGGCGTGGGAAGGAATGGGCTACTACGCCCGCGCGCGCAACCTCCACAAGGCGGCGAAGAAGATCGCGTCCGAGGGCTGGCCGCAGACAGCCGCCGCATGGGCGGCTGTTCCCGGCGTGGGACCCTACACGGCGGCCGCCCTCGCCTCTGTGCTGGCGGGCGAGAAGGTGCCTGTCGTTGACGGCAACGTGGCGCGCGTCTTCGCGCGCTACTGGCGGCTGGACGACGACTTCCGCAAGCTGCCGGCGCGCGCGCGGCTGGCCGAGCGCCTCCGGCCGTACATCGCGCGGACGGACGCGCCCGGCGACTTCAACCAGGCGATGATGGAACTCGGCGCACTCGTCTGCACGCCGGCGAACCCCGCGTGCGGGGAGTGTCCGCTCTCTCGCGCCTGCGCGGCGCGCAAGGCGGGCGTGCAGGCGGACTATCCGCGCAAGGCGGAAAAGAAGCCGCTGCCCGTACGCAAGGTGACGGCGGCGGTGGTGACGGACGGGAAGGGGAAGGTGCTCCTCGTGGAGAACCGCGAGGGCGGTCTGCTGAAGGGCTTGTGGGAACTGCCGGCGATGGCGCCGGCGGGCGAGCATGTGCAGGTGTTCTCGCATTTCCGGCTGGAGATGTCCGTGGTGCGCGCGGCGCGCGCGGCGCGGTTCGTGGATCCGAAGGCCGTGCCGCTCGCGACGGCTACGCGAAAGGTGCTCGCGCGATGCGGCTTGCTCTGAGCGCGGCGCTCTTCGTGGCGTGCTTCGCCGTGCCGTTCGCCGTCAGGTGGTGGCGGCTGCGGCGGTGGGGGCTGCCGGTGCGGATCGTGGTGGATCCCGACGATCCGACGCCGTCGGCGATCGCGGGTTACCTGGCCGAGGTGGCGTGCCGGCTCGACGAGCGTCCCGAGCGGATGCGGCTTGTAGTCGAGGCGGCCAACGCGGGCGACCGCGCGATCTCGCTCGACTTCACGCCGGAGGGGGAGATGGTCGTCTCGGTGGAGGGGCACCGGTCGAAGAAGATGGACCTGCGCCGCCGCTGGATTCCCGAGCATCCCGTGCCGCTCGTCCTCTGGGCGCGGCGGCAGAGGCGGAATGTGCGGCTCTACATCGACCCGGTCGACGCCAACCGTTTCCGCGTGATGTCCGCCGTGCCGTGCCGGGCACCGGCGGGACTGTACGTGGCGTGCTCGCTGCTCGCGACGGCGGGCGCGATCCTGGCCGCGCCGGAATGCGTGGCCGTCGCGCTCGGCTTTACGCTGGGGCTCTGCCTCAGTTGTGCTTCTTGACGAAGCGCATCATGTCCGCGTAGCACTCGTCGAGCTCCGCCTTCTGGAGGTCGGTCAGAGTGAGCTTCTCCAGCCTCCAGTTGCGGTTGTCGCCGACGGCGGTGGTGCCTTCCTCGCCTTTCTTCGCCTTCTGGTACTGGCGCGAGACGGTCGACTTGAAGAGTCCGAGCTTCTGGAAGTAGTAGAGCGAGTAGCCGCGCAGTCCGCCGGGCATGTTGCGCTGGTCGATCATGAGGCGGAGGAGCGCGTAGGACTCCGTGAGCGTGCCCTTGGCGTCACGCGACTCCATCTCCCGCCAGATGTGCGCGAGGAGGGGCGCGTAGACGCAGCGTTCGGTGACAAGTCCCTCGGAGCCGCAGCGGCGGCTCTGGTAGAGCCACTGCCAGCCGCCCCACGCGCTGAAGACGGTGTGGATGACGGGCTTGGCCTTGTTCTCCTCGATCATGCGATCGTTCGCGGCGGCGCCGCCGCTCTCCTCCTTGATGTAGCCGTAGATCTTGGGATGCTTCTTCGCGAGCTCGATGAGGAGCGCCACCGAGGGATCGGGGCATGTCTTGTTCACGTGCGTCTGGATGATGACGGGGCGCGTGGCGACGCCGGCGAGCGCCTCGAAGTACGCGCGCAGGTCGGCCTCCGTCTTGCCGTCGTCCGGCGGGCGCGAGATCATGGCGATGTTCGCACGCGGGTACTTCTTGGCGACTTCCTCGATCGCCTTCGCCTCGCGCAGCATGGTGGCGCGCGTGCCGTTGCAGCCGAAGGTCATCATCGCGGACTTGCCCTGCATCGCCTTGGCGCACGCCTCGTAGCCCTTGACCTTCTCCTCGAAGGTCAGCAGGTCCACCGCGTCGTTCGACTGGCACCAGATCACGCCGGGACAGCCATTGTCCGACACCCAGGCCACGGCCTTGCCGAGCGACTCGTAGTCGACCGAGCCGTCCTCGTTGTAGGGGGTGGACATGATCGGGAAGGGACCGCGCATCCGCGGGTCGCCGCCGCCGGGCGCTTTGACGACGGCCGTCGTCTGCCGCGCAACTTTCCCTGCCGTGCAACCGGCCATCGCGAGGCCCGCCGCGCCCAACATCAAGAACGATCTTCTCTTCATCTGTTAACTCCTTTGTCGTGTGGCGCCGATTCTACTAAATTCCGTCCGTACCGTCAACGCGTCATGCGTGGCAATTGGCCAGTGAATTGCATAGCCATGAGAGGGCGCTTCGCCGGGTGAGCGCCTTGGGGCCCCTCATCCTGCGGCGCGGGCGCTGGCCGCAGCGCCACGCGCCGCAGCCTGTATCCCCAAGGCATCTCCCCCGGCCTCCGCGCCCCTCGCGGCTAGCTGAAGAGGGTGACGGCATTGGCGAAGGTGAGTGCGGCGAGGCGTTCGAGAGGGATATGCCGCAGGTCGGCGAGGAAGCGGGCGGTGTGGACGACGAAGGCGGGTTCGTTCGTCTGCCCGCGCAAGGGGACGGGTGCGAGGTAGGGGGAATCGGTCTCGACGAGGAGCCTGTCGTCCGGGACGTACTGCGCGGACGCGCGCACCTCCTCTGCGCGGCGGAACGTGACGATGCCGGAGAAGGAGACCATGAAGCCACGGTCAAGAAGCTGGCGCGCGAACGCGGGCGCGCCCGTGTAGCAGTGGATGACGCCGCGCAGGGACGAGCCGTGCCAGGGCACCTCGTCCAGCACGCCGCATGTGGCGTCGTCCGCGTCGCGCGTGTGGATGACGACGGGAAGGTTCAGCTCGTCGGCGAGCGCGAGCTGCGCGGCGAAGAGCGCGCACTGGACGGCGGAGGTCTCGGGCGTGTAGTGGAAGTCGAGCCCGATCTCGCCGACCGCCGCGCAGGGATGGTCGGCGTGACGGCGGCGGATGTCAGCGAGG
>JAEEGL012459396.1_pt1 | contig 18782 bp, 8 predicted proteins | sample 9134231 | NCBI WGS metagenome assembly JAEEGL01 (sample SAMN16246548, study PRJNA631951) | gut metagenome | biome: gut microbiome; feature: rumen; material: fiber-attached | host: Bos | place: Iran: Karaj | collected 2018-10 | reverse complement strand
TGTTTGCTTACTTAATAATGGAATTTATAAAAAAAATGATACTTATTTTGGAATTAGGATTACTTGTAATGGGAAGTTTTTAAATTTGGGTTTTATTGGATTTTTACTTTTTTTTTTAATTATTTTTATATGATTATTTTTATTTTTGCATTTGTAAATAAAATATTTTTTATATGTTGTTTTTTATAACAAAAAATTTTTTTTTTTTTGAGTTTTTTTTATAGGGTTTTTTATATGGTTTTTTTAGGTTTTTGTTTATTGAAGGATTTAATAATCGAATTAACAGTAAATAAATTTATATATTGTAAAGGAATATTATTTATTAAATTAAAATAAAAATTATCAGTCTAAAAAATGTTGTTATCTAAAAGGAAGTTTTCATTTAAAAAAATATCTAAACTTCCTTTAAAAAAAGTTCTAAAAAAAAGTATGTCATCAATGGGAACAATATATAAATATAAAAATTCTTCTTCTTTACAATTTCTACAATATCCATCAGATATAAAACCATTAACAAATAGTTATATAGATGTTAAATATAATAATGGACAATTAATTCATTATAATAATATTCCAAAAATAGAAAGTTACAGAACAAATTTAGAAAAATTAGAAGATATTATAAGAGAAAATAGAAGTGAAAAAATTGATAATAATAATAAATTAATTAAATTAAATTATAAATTTCATGAAATAAATAAGGAATTTAAAGAAAATTGGAGAAAATTAAAAAATGAATTAAATTGTGAAATAGATAATGTAGAAATGGAATTTAATATTGAATTAAATAAACAAAAAATTCAAATGACTCTTATAAAATATGAAATTAAAAAATTAAAACAATTAATGTGGGATAATCAAAGTTTATTAACTCAATTAAAAATAAGAATTAAAAATTTAAAATATAAAATAGACGGTGAATAATATTTTGATAAGTTCTAATTTTTTAATCAAATATAAATATTCAATATTTTATTAAAATTTTTTTTAGTTTAAATTATCCATTGAGAAAATATATTAGAATAATTATTAATTAATTATTTAATATTTAATCTGTACTCTACAACCAGGACATTTATTATCATTATTTAAAGTTTTGTGATAACATTTTTCACAAACTAAATATGCACAACCACAAATAAAATGTTTTAATTTTATATTTTTTTCTAAACAAATTCCACATTCAAATTCAATTGGAGTTAATTTTGTAATTTCTTTTTTACATTTTGGACATTTACTTCTCATCTTGTTATCCCGAAAAGAATCTATAGGACAAAATTTACAACCACAATTTGATTGATATTTTGCTTCTTTTATCCCACATTTTTCACACAAATCATATTTTAATTTTCTACTTATAAAACTTACATCATTAATTTGAATATCATCTGGATTAACATTTGATATTGATTTATTAAACTCTGAATCAGTACTATAATTTTGATTCCTGTCATAATTGTTATTAATATAGTTATTGTTATTATTATTGTTATCATTATAGTTATTATTGTAAATATTAAATTTTTGCCTAATCCAATCTCTTTTTTTATAAATTATAATTCCTGAAATAATCAAAATTAAAAACATTATAACAAGTACTACTGCTAAAACAATTTTTTTTGATTTATTTTTACATTCACACAAATTATCTTCATTTAATGTACAATCTTTTTTACATTCTAAGCATATATCAGTATATTCAAAACAAACTTCACAATTAGAAGGACAATTTTCTTTATAAGCCTTGTCAAAAATAACACCATAATGATTATCATATAAATCATTATTATAATATGAATCATTATATTCACAATAAGATCCATAATATCCATTTTTACATTCTTCACAAGTAAAATCTTCATTACATAAAACACAATTATCAATATTACATTCTAAATAACAATCATTCCAATATAATTGATATCCACTTTTACATTTTTTGCATTCATAATTCTCACATTCAATACAGTTTTCAATATTACATTTATTTTTACCTTTAATTTCACAAATATAAGATTGTTGATTTTTAGAATAAGTTAATTCATATCCATCTTCACAATCAATGCAAATTTTATTTCTACATTTTTTACAATTTGGAACTTCACATTCATTTATTAGATTGCATATATTAGTTTTTTTACTGTCGTTATAAACTTTTTCATAACCTGTTTTACAAGAGAAACAATTATTATCTATACAATATTCACAATTTTCAATTTCACATTTTTTTGAGTAACAAATACCATTTTTAAGTATAAATTCTGTTTCACATAAATAACAATAATTATTTACTTCATATAAACAATGAGTTATATTATTATTTTTTGATGAAAAAAAATCATTTATTGTAATATCATATCCTTCTCCTCTTAACTTTTTAATTTTTTTTTCTGTATAATCAATTTCAAAATTAATTACTTCATTTATATATTCAGAATCAGAAACTATAATTTTTTCACATTCATTATTATTATTTAATTTATATTCATAATTACATGTATTACATTTTGTACTTGAAAAACAATCAAAACAATTTTTTGGACATTTAATACATTTACCATTTTGTTTATAATAACCAGGATTACATTGAATACATTCATTTTTTGAAATACAATATAAACAATTATCAATATTACAATAATCTGAATTATCACAATTAGTCAATGCATAAATTTTATAATTATAACAAAATAAACATTGATTTTCACATTTTAAATAACCATTAGATAAACGATTATTACATGTATTTCTTAAGCATTTATAAGAACAATAACCATCATTATTAATATAATAATTACTATCACTACATGAATCACATTTTCCATTTATTTCATTACATTTTTTTAATGGATAACATTTCCCATTAATTAATTCATTGCCAACTTCACAATTAATACAAGATCCTTCTTCATTATTTAAACAAAATTTACAATTTTCATCAATACAATTCATAAATGAAAAATCTAATAAACACATATTATTATATTTAGAATAAGTATAAGGTACTAAACATTTTAAACATTTATTATTTCTACAATTTTCACATGTTTTCATTTTACACATACATTCATCATCAACTAAATTTGAATCTTTATTACAATAATAACATGTTGCTTTTAAAAAAGATGAATCACATATTAAACAATTTGAATCAGAACAAGGACATTTTCCATCAATCAATTTAAAATTTTCTTTACATTTTGTACAACTTCCATATTTATTATCTTTACATTCTTCACATCCATATTCAAAACAATAAGGAAAAGAAATTGTATTTGTTTTTATTATTAAAGTTATTAATGGAATTAATATCAATATAATATTCATTTTTTTATTTTTAATGATTTTTTTATTTTATTTTTAATTAAACCTATTTTTTGTTATTTTAAAGGCTATTATTTCTTTATTTCAAAATTAAAAAAAATTATAAAAATACTTTTTTTAACAAAGTTTATAAATTAATAAAGTTATTATATATAAAATTCTTATGTTATTTTATTCATTAGTTCATATTCTCCTTATATAAATATAATTAACTTTTTATTATTATATTAATAAATATAATTATAATAAAAAAATAGTGAAAAATAAATTATATGAAAATTAATATTTTTACTATTTCAATATAAAATTTAAAAAATTCTCTATAATATAAAAAAAGTTCAAAATTTATAATTCTTTAAGCATTAATGAGACATTAATTTTAAATTTTATATTTTTATGAAATATATTTTATTAATAAAATAAACAAACTATTAATATTAATAATAAAAACAATTAAAGTTAATAAACAATATTTTGATAATACGTTTATAAAAAAATATAATATTTTTATGATAATTTTATAATATGAATTTTAAAAATAAAAAAAAATAAATAATATAAATGGAAATTGATGATGAAAAAAATAATAATAAGATAAACAAATATGAAAATATTTTAAAAAAGATATTCTTTTTTTCAGAAGAAGAAAATAAATTTTATCCTAAATTGATAAACTCTAATAATAATAATATAGTTGAATTATTTGATTTTTTATTAATTAATAATTTTATCCAAGTTGAAAGTTGTTTAAAATGTATTTTACATTTATTTAAACAATCATTAGAAATTACATTTCAAATTTGTTCTTCAAATTATGATTATGAAGATAAAAGAAATTATAACTTTATAAAATTATTAATGGATATTTATATGAAAACAGATGAAAAAAATAACGAAATAATAATTCAATTAATTTCTTTTTTATTGAAAAATATAGAAATCAAAAAAAATATTTATGATTACCCATTATATAATTTATTACAAGAATATAAAAATAAACAGTTATCAACTGCAAAATTTTTAAAATATATTAATTTACTTTCATTATTTTTTATTAAAAATAATGAAATAACAATTCAACCAAAAAATTATTTTTATTTCACAGATAATTATCATTTAGGAATAGATCTAAAATTTCCTTCACCAAATATTCAAATTGATAATGGATTTTCTTTGGAAATTAATTTTTATTTAAATGAAAATAAAAAAAATGAAAAATCTTTATTATTTGAATTAATAACTCAAGATGATCAAAAATTTGAGGTATTAATTTCTGAAACAAATAATTTAGAAGTTTTATTTAATTCAAATATAATTAAATCTCTTTCAATTCCAGTAAAAAAGGAATGTTGGAATATTTTAAAATTTGTTATTACTACTTCAAAAAGAAAAAATTATCCTGAAATTATTATTTCTTTAGAAAATTTTACAAATTTTCAAAATAAAAAATATCAATTAGATAATAAATTTTCAAATGAAGTTGAATTTTCATCTGCTCATTTTTTTAAATTTTTTGAAGGAAAATTTACTTCAATTATTTTTTATTTAGGAGAAAATGAAGAAAATTCTAAATATCCATATGGAATTTATACGAAAAAACAATTAATTGAATTTTATGAAAATATTAATAAAAAAGACTTTTTAATTAAACATCCAGTTTTTTTTATTTTAACACCAATTTCTTTTGATTCAAATAATTATATTATTACAGATCCAATAAATAGAATAAAAGCTCAATTTCCTAAACCTGATAATCCTAATAATTTTAATAATTATGTTAAATTATATCATAATTCATCAAATAATATTTTTAATTTAGGAGGAATTAACATATTATTACCTATTTTTGAAATTATTTATAAAGATTTTCAAGAACAAAATTGCTTTAAATCAGTTATTTGTTTAATAAATGATATAATTAAAGAAAAAAATAAAAATATAATTAATGTCTTAACATCTGATTTTTTTTCTTTATTAAGTTTATTTTTTGAAAGAATAAATGATTCTTTATTTACCTCAAATATTATTAAAAAATTAGTTGAAATTGGAAAAAATATTCTAAATTTGAAAGATGAAAATTTTAAATTAAATCAAAAGGAATATTTTTACAAAATTTTATTTAATTTTAAAATAATTAAAAAATATTCTCCTCAATTATTAAGTGAATTATGGGAACAAACTTTATTATTTAAAAATTCAATAATAGAAATTTTTCCTACTTTACTTGAAATTTCTCCTTTTCTAACTTCATATTATTTTAATAATCATTTTGATAAAAATCTATTTGAAATCTTAAAAATTATATTAAATCATAAAGATACATCTGATAACGATAGAATTCTTTTTTTCAAAATTCTTTCAATAGAAAATTTATCAATTGATTTAATAGTGGCAATAATTGATTTATTTAATAGTTATTTTCATACAAATGAAAATGAAAAACCTTTAAGAAAAAAAAGTTTAATAAATTTGTTAGAATATAATTGCTTAAATGAATTAATCTATTGTTTATCTAATTTAAATCAAATAGTTAAAATAAAAATAATTGATTTTATGATTTTTATAACATCAGAATATAATGATATTATAAAAAAATTTTTTGAAAAATGTCAAGTAAAGAGTAATGGGAAAATAATATATAAATTTTTAGGGAAAAAAGATTTATTAGAGTTAATAAAAAACAATATAATTATAAATGAAAATAATAAAGAAATAATAAAACAAGGAATTAATATTCCACTTATAAGTAAAAGAAATTTATTAGAAAGAAGTGAAAGTGCAATTATTGATATAGAAACACTAAAAAATAAATTTTTAAAAGGAATTAATGAAGAGCCATTAAAATTAAAGAAACAAAATTCAATAAATAAAGAAGAAGAAATAAAACAAAAAATACAATTAATTAACAAAAATATTCATCCTTCAAAATCATTAAATAATAACTTCAATAATAATGATACACCAAATAATAATTTTGATACAATAGAAGCAGAATCAAGAAGAATAATACCAAAAATACAAGAATTATCTGTGAATACAAATTCTGAATCAATAAATAATAAATTAAATGAAGGAAGTCTTAAATCAAATAAATCTCAGGAGAAAATAATAAAATCTTTAAGTAAAGAAATAGATATTGAAGAAGAAGAAAAAAATTCTCCATCTCATCCTTTAACAAGTAAAAATAGTAAAAAATTAACTTTTGATTTTTCAAAAGAAATAACAAAAGGGATTATTGAAAATAATAAAGTAAAAAATAATTTAAAAAGAATGAAATCAAAATCTTCTAATTCTATTATTAAAGACATTGGAGATTGTCCTATTAGTATTGATGTAAATAAAATTTCAATTCCTTTAAAAAAAACAAAATCACAAAAATTAGATTTTGATTATTCAAGTTTAGAAATAAATGTTGATAAAATAAATAAAGAATCAGAGTTAAAAAATAATAATTTTCATAATAAAGTATTTTTACTTGCAAAACATTGTGTTGATTTTTTAAATGGAATTGAAACAGAAAATGAATGTAAAAGTTCAAAATATGAAATTTTTTCATTAAATGATGATAATAATAATAATAAAGTTATTTATAAAATGAAAGAAATAAAAAAAAGTACAATTGATACAATTAAAGAAGATGAAAATGAAGGTTCAATTAGTAATACAATAAGTAAAAGAAATACTTTTAATGATAATTCTTCAAATAATAATTTAATAAATTTAGAAAAAAAGTTAAAAGAAAGTCTTTCAAATACAATTGATGATAAAGATTATAGTTATACTGGAAGTAATAATAATACAATTAATAAGAGTATTGAGAATAGTATAACTCCAAAAGAATTAAAATTTGAATCACCTGTAAAAGAAGATAATAAAGAATTAGAAAAAAATAATTTTCATATTGCTACTTTATTATGTAATTGGTTATATTCTATTAAAAAAAATTTAAATCAATTAAATAATGAAAATAGCTTTTATGTAATTGATTTTCTTATTTTTCAATGTAAAAATTTAAAAAATATTAAATTGATATTAAATTATATTTCCTTTTTATTAATCAATAAAGCAAATTCAATAAATAATTCTCAAATAGATTTATGGAAAAATGAAACACAAATATTATTTAAAAATGTAGATTTTATTTATTTTATAATAGATATTTCTTTTAATTCTTATTTACATATTAACATTCCTCAATTTCAAAGTCCTTTAAATAATAAAGGTGAAAAAATTGAATTAGCAAACTTCAATAAAGCATATACAAATTGTAGAGACTTATTAATTGATATTTATATAAATAATTTAAATGATAATGAACAAATATCTTCTAATTATATTATTTTATCTTATTTATTCAGATATTTCTTAAATTTTCGATTTAATAGTAAATATAATAAAGATGGTATTTATAATCATTATTCATTTACTTTTTTTAGAGAAATTTTAAAGTTAATAATTGATAATTATTATGAAATTTTAAATAAGAAACAATATTTATTTTTTAATAAAAAAAACCCAAAAACTCCATGGATTAACTTTATTAAATTTATAAGTCTTTTCTTTGAATTTTCAATTTTATTTCAAAATTCAGAAAAAATATATAATTCAAAAGTAAATTTATTAGACATAAAAGAATCAAATATATCAACAATTCCATCATATATAAGAACAAATGTATTTTATAGTGTAGGTTCAGATAAATTATGGTCGGATTATCATAATTATCAAAAATTATTTAATATAGTAAAATATATTTGGAGTAGAGAAAGAATATATAAATTATGTTCAATAGAATTTGAAAATAATGAATATAAAGTATATAATATTCGAAATAACGACATAGATAAAATTATTGATAATATAATACATAATAAAGAAAAAACAAATGATAATCAAACATTTTTTGAAATCTTATTTATTAGTTTTAATAAAATAATTAAGGATATTAATGGAAAAAATGTTGAATATTTTTTACCTTTAATAAACTCAATTACAATTCTTACATCCTATTTAATTAGTTCAATAAGTAGAAAAGAAGAATTGGAAAATTTAAAATATTGGTTAAATAATTATCAATTTTTTATAATATTTCTATTAATTGGAAGTTGTAATTTAAATTTAAAAAAAAAGATATTAGATAAATTCGATTATAAATTTGTTTCAAATATTATTTATTCTAATATAGCGTTTAATATAGGATTTATATTCTCAAATTTTTATAAAGAAAATAACAAAGATATTAAATCATTATATCATATAGTTATACAAAATATTTGTAGAATATATTCTAAATTAATTAAAATAATTGATATTAAAAAAGAAGGAATAATCCCAAAGAATTTAATTTTAAAAAAAAAAGTAGAATGTACCGAAAATTCAGCAATATTTTTATTGAATAAAGCATATACAATACCAAAAAATATTAAAAATTCAAAACAAATAGATACTCAATTATATAAAAATCAAAAAACAATAACTAAATCAGTTTTTACATTAACAGATTTTAATTCAAAAGATTATATGAATTTAAAATATTTAAATACCAATAAGGAAATGTTAGAAAATATTTTATGTTATAATCAAAATATTCAGAAAAACATTGATTTCTTATTTAACACAAAAATGTATAAAAATATATTTAATTATGAATATAATCACAAAAATGAAATTGAGAGTTTTTTAGTAGAAAATGATAATTCTCTAACTTATCCATATAATTACAGAAAGCTTATTGATAATATTAATAATGATTATAAATATTTACAAAAATATATATATGAAAAAAATGAATATCAAAATTTAATAGAGACATTAAATAATAAAAAAAAATATAGAAAAATAAAAAAAGAACTTTTTTCATGGAATAATACATATAGTGATATTAATGTTTTTTATTCAAGTAAAAATAAATTAAAATATAAATTAAAATATCATCTGACAAAAGATTTGACAACTCCTATTCTTTCACCAATTTTAGATACAGAATATTATTTTCCTTCTTTTTCTAAATACAATAAAGAAAATATTTTTGAAGAAAATTATAGAAATTATTATAATATTGATTTAAAAATTTTTCCAATTGAAACACCATCAGTCTCAATTATTGATTTTAATGATTTTAAATGTTGTATTATTTCAGATACACATCACATAAAAGGAGGAATAAAATTTTATGATGATAATTTTGAATTTCTTCCTATTATTTCTAATGATGAAAATATTCTTTTTCCAGAAAGAGATGAGGAATATCACAGTGAGAAAAAAAGTTGTTATGGTTCAATTTTTAAAACTAATAATAATTACAAGGATCTTTTATTTATTAGACAATTTGAAATAAATGATATTAATTTAATTTTCAAAAGAAAATATTTTTATAGAGATAATAGTGTTGAATTATTTTTAAATACAAATAAAACATTTTATTTCAAATTTACTTCAAATAGAATTAGAGATGAATTTATTAATAAAATAATATCTCAGAAAAAATATCCTTTTATTGAAATAAAATCAATGGATAGAAAAATAATAGGTTATTATAAAAATATTCCTAAATATAAAGATATATTTTCAAATATTGATAATTTATCAAATCATTGGAAAAATTGGAATATGTCAAATTTAGAATATTTATTGTGGTTAAATGTATTTGGAAATCGATCATATAGAGATATAAATCAATATCCAATAATGCCTTGGATATTAACAAATTATTTAAATAATACAAATGAATTTAATGAAGTTTTAAAAAATGAAAAAAAAGATATAAATGGAATTAATAATTATTTAATTACAAATTATTTAAGAGATTTTAATTGTCCAATAGGTTTATTTTCTTTTGATAAAGAAGGAAAAAAAAGAAAAGAAATATATAAAGAAGTATTTAGATCAATGATATTAGATTTAATTCAAGAAAAAATAATAGATTTAAATCAAAATTATATAGATAAATTAGAAAATACAAAAGAAGATAATATAGAAGAAGATGAAATAGAAACAAAGAAAAAAAATAATATATTAACATATGGAATTGATATTGAAAGTTTATATAATAATCCAAAAATAAATTATGAAAAAATACCATATTACTTTGGTAGTCATTATAGTAATGGAACTTATGTTTCTCATTATTTATTAAGAATATTTCCTTATTCTTTAACATCAATTGAAATACAAGTTGAAAATTTTGATACTGCAGATAGATTATTTATTAATTTAGGAAAGACTTTTAAAAATGTTTCATCTGAAAAATGTGATGTAAGAGAATTAATTCCTCAATTCTTTTGTCTTCCTGAAATGTTTGAAAATTTAAATAAATTAAATTTAGGATATTTACAAGATTTAGAAGAAAATGAGAATATAGAAAATAATGATAATAATATTAAAAAAGAAAAAGATAAAGAAAATTTAAGAGTTGAAGATGTTTTATTACCAAATTGGGCAAAAAATAATAAGAATTATTTTATAATGAAAATGAGAGAAATTTTAGAAGATGAAAGATTAAAAATTAATCATTGGGTTAATTTAATTTTTGGAATTTATCAATTTGGTAATGAAGCTTTAAAAATAGGAAATATATTTTGTTCTTATTGTTATGATAATGTAATGAATTTAAGATTAGATAATTATATTAAAAATAAACAATTTGATGAAGTTAAATGTATTTTATGCTTATTTGAATTAGGAGTACATCCTATTAAAATATTAAAAAGTGAAAAAGAAAGGAAAGAAAAAAAAAAAATTAAAAATGAAAAATTATATAAATTTGAATTTTTTTATTCTAATTGTAATGGAATTAATGATGGAACTAATAATTTAACTAAAGATCCTATTTTTATTTCTTCTTTTAAAGATAAAACTAATAATACTGGAATTGAAAATTTAATGGTTTTATTAAGTGATTTTCAAAAAATTCAAATATCTTTTGAAAAAACTAAAACAAACATAAATTCAAATGAAAATAATAAATATATTAATATTAAATCTGATTATAAAGTATTACCAACAATAATTCAAAATCCAAAATTTTTATATAGAGATTTATTAATTATAACAATTAAAGATAATTCAATTTTTATTATTACTGGTTTTATAGATGGATCAATATTATTAATTAAAAATGAAGATAATAAAAAGGAAATAAAACAATATAATGAAATTAGATTATCTAATCCTTTAATATCAAAAAAAGATAATTCATTAATAACATGTATTACAAAAGATGAAGATGATGAATTTATTTATGTAGGAACACAAAATGGAAGTATAATAATATATAAAAATGAAAATTTATTTTCAAATAATGATTCAATTTCCTTCTTTAAAATAATAAATAATCATACAAAACCAATAATTCATATTCACTCAAATTCAAAATTAAATATGTTTATTGATTGTTCTTCTGATTGTTATATTAATATTTATACAATGCCAAAAGTTGAATTAATTAAATCAATATATTCTGATAATTCATTTAAATTAATAAATTATGTTTTTCTATCATCATCACCTCTTCCTTCATTTATCTTTTACACTAATAAAAATATGTTTAATTGTTATAATATTAATGGTGAATTATTAGATATAATTTCTGAAGAAAATATTGGAAATAATCCTCATATGATTTCTCCTATTTTTATTACTGATTCTAATTTTATGGATTATTTAATTTATGGTACTATTAATAATTATGTTATTATTAGAAAATTTCCATATATGAATTTAATTAAATATGTTTTTCTTAAACAAAATTTGTTAATTGAATCTCTTTTATATTTACCTGATAATGATGATAATGATGATTATTTATCTTATAAACAAATTAAATTTATTTATGTATCAAAAAATTTACAATTTGTTTATGTTATTTACGAAAATTCAAATTTAATTAATATAATCCCTTTAAATTTAAATATTTAAGAATAAAAGAATGAATCAGTATAAACAGTTAATTAATATTTTTATTTTTAATTTTAATATAAATATTAGTAAAAGATTTAATATATAATATATTTTATTTTTTTTTTAATTCTTCTTACGTAATATTAAAAAAATATTTTTATTTAAATAATTTATGATGATAGAAAAAACACCTGAATCAACAATTGTATTAAACCACAAAGCAAGATGGGGCTTATTTATAATATTATTATGTGTAGGAATATTTTCAAGTGCAGACGGAGGAATAATTCCTCATGCAACTTCACAATTATTAAGTGATTTTTTTGGAAATAAAACAAATAAAACAAACTTATATATTTTATCAAATAATACAAATGAAACAGATATAGAAACTCAAAATAAAAAAATAGGATTTTATGGTTCAGTAGATTATTTAGGAAGAGTATTTGGTGCAATAATTTTAACATTTACAATAAATAAAATAAGCAGAAAAGTAATATTAGTAATATCATTAATTTTCAAAGCTTTAACTTTATATTATTCATTATTTGATAATAAAAATTATATGCCAAATTTAATTTGTAGAGCACTTTCAGGATTATCACAAGTTTTTTATACAACATATTTACCAGTTTGGACAGATCAATTTATGCCAAAGGAATTAAGAGCAATTTTAGTTTCAATTACTCAATTAGGAAATCCTGTCGGAATTATTTTTGGTTTTGTTATTTCTACATTTTTAGGAGCTGAAAAATGGTCTATTTCATATGCAATTGAAGGAACAATTTTATTAATATTAGGTATAATATCCTTATTTTTCCCTTCATTATATTTTAATAAAGATTTCATATTAAAAGAAGATAATTTAACAGGATCAATAAATGAAAAAGATGAAGAAACAACATTATGTAAAAATTTAGGAATAATAATATGTAATGCAATATTTATTTTTACAACTTTTTCATGTAGTGTTGCATTTTTTGGTATGGCAGTAGTACAATATTGGGGTAAAGAATATATGGAAAAAGTATTACTTTTAAAAGACCCAAATGAAATTGCTATTAAATTTGGTGCTTTATGTATTTCAGGACCAACTTTAGGTGTTTTTGTAGGAGGAATTATTTGTTCTAAATTAGGTGGTTATTCTCATAGAAATGCAATTAAAATGTGTTTTATTTTTTGTTTAATTTCTTCTGTTTCTTCACTTTTTATTGGTTATGCTAAAAATAATGGTGATGAAGTTTTTTTCTTTATTTTTATATGGGTTTATTTTTTCTTTATTGGTGCAATTATTCCTGCAACTAGTGGAATTATTATTGTTTCTTTACCTGAAAATTTAAGGGGAGATGGTTTTTCTATTACTAATATTTTACTTAATTTACTTGGAAATTTTCCTGCAAGTTTTGCTTATTCTTTTTTATTAGATATTTTTATTAAAAAAAATAATGGAGTTAAATCACGAGGTCATCAAGATGCTATGAAATATATTATGTTTTATAATTTCGTTGGATTACTTTCAATTCTTATTTCTATGATTTTTAGATTAAATCAACAAGATGAAGAATCAAAAGAAAAAATACTTGATAATGATTCTATTGAATAATTACTTAAGTATTATTTTATTTTATCGAAATATATTATATTAGGTTAAAATATTTTAAAATAATTTTAATTTTTAATTAAATTAAAATTTATAAAATATTTTAATAGTAATTCATTAATTTTTATGTTCAATAATACCATTATATTATCATAATTAAAATTTTTTATATTTTCATTAATCTATGATAATATATTAATAATATTCTATATTATAATAAATGATAATAAAATTTTAATCATAAAATTTTTACAATATTTACAGAATCTTTATCATTTATTTCTAAACTTAATTATAATTTCAATCATCTTTATATTTCATTATAATTATATTTTTTTGCTATTATTATAATATTTATTCCATATGTTAACTTTGATATTTCATTTACATTTTTAATTAATTGTGTATTTAATTGACTTGAAATATATTTTTCACCAAGTTCATATAAAGCTTTTATAACTTCTGAAGAAAAAGGATTTCCACAATATAAAATAAAATTTTGTAAAATGAAATAAAGTATAATATTTATTATTTTTATTTTCTGAAGTGATATTAATAAAATTAATATTTTATATCCTCTTTTATCTAATAATAATTCATTTGTTTTTTTTACTATAGAATAAATTAGTTTTAATTTTTCCTCATATGAAATTATTTCAAATAATTTTACAATTATTTCTAAATTTTCTTTACTTTTCATTATATCAATTATTGAAAATGAAATTTTTTTAAAAATTAAATTGAATATAAAATTATCATTTCTACATAAATTAATTAAAGATAAAATATTTTTATATAAATTATCTTTCTTATTTTTAAAAATCTCATTAATTAATTTTATTTTATCTTCATGATTTAAAGATTGAAAATTTTCATAAGTAAATTGAACAATTGTTTCATTTGGATGATAATATAAAGGATATTCTTTAAAAAATAATGATGATTTTTCTGAATGTAAATAACGATTTTCATTATTGCTAATATTTTTAATAAATTCTGGCTCCTCTGATAAAAAAGAATAATTTATTGTTTTATTATTTGAATTCAATTCATTAAATTCAGAAATTAAATCAATATTCGAAATTGAATTATTCATTGGTGTATAATTACTATTAATATATTTTGGAGGAGTTTTTATTTGTTTTATTTCATTCCTTTTTTTACTTTTATTTTTACACCAATATATTATCATTTATTTGTATTAAAAAAAATAAAATATTAAAATATTTTATATACTCATTAGATTAATGCTAAAATTATTATTTATATTGATTAAAATTACAATTATATTTTATTTTAGTCATTGAGAAAGAAATCAAACAATGATTTGTTAAAAGAATTTTTTCTATTTTTTTATATATGAAATAAAAGAAATACTTTTAAATTATTTTAAAAATTTAAAAAAAAATAAATTAAATATATTTTATTCATAATTTAAAAAAAATAATGTCAACATCATCAGAACAACCAAAAGACAATACAACTCCTGAAAAACCACAAATTTATAAAAAATTAGTCCAACGAGTATCAAAAGGAAAAGTAAAAAACTTACCAACATTTACAGAAATATTACAAGAAAATAATAAATTTTTATTTAAAAAAAATTCTCCAAAAAAGACAAATAGTCCAAAAAAAAAATTTAATCAAAGACCTCATTTAAAAAAAAAAGAAAGTTTAAATTTATCATCACAAAATCAAAAAAGATTTTCAGCATCAATAAGAGAATTAGACTATAATACATATAGAGCATTTAAAATGTCAATTGATGAACAAAAAAACAATATTTCAAAAAACAATAAATCAACAAATGAAATATTAAATAATCAACATAACATAACAAAAGTACCTTTCGGTTTAAAATCAAAAAGATTTGATTGGCAAACTGATATAGAAAAAAATTATTTAGATGTTTTACATGGAAATACTAAAGATTTTACTAAAAGAAAAAATACATCAACTTGGGATGATTTTGTAAATAAAATAAATAAAAATGATAATAAAGAAAAAAATATTTCAAGAAATAGAAAGAATAATTATGCACATACTTATTCAACAATTGCAAATTTAAATTCAAAAAGAACACTTCAACCACAAAGAGATATAATTCCAGAAATGAAAAAAAAACCTTCAAAAAAAGTTATTTATAGAAGTTCTTCAACAGGTTCTATTATAAATTTAATTAATAGAACTCCAAATATAAAACAAATTCCAATTAATTATAATATTACTAAAGGTCATAATTTATTTAGTGATGAATTTTCAAATAGATTTTATTATAAAAGAGAAAAAGGAAGTGTAGATTTAGATAAATTTAAAAAGAATGGTTATGCAGGTTTGGCTAAAGTAAATAAAAGTGTTGATGATTTTTTATATAATGATGGTAATAATAATAATAATAATCATATTAAAGAAAAAATTAAAAGAGAAAGAGATCAATTTATTAATGAGAAAATGTCTAGAAATAGTAAATTAAATAATGAAAATAATTATATTGTTAGTTATACTAATGGATTGAAACATTCTAAATTAATGAAGATTAAAAATAATATTAGTGATATTTTTTTTATTAAAGGAGGAAAAGAAAAAATTTTTAGAAATTTTCAAAATAATCAAAATAGCTTAACTTTTACTTTTAATTTGTCTCAAAATCAATTTTAATAATTTTATAATGTATTTTTATATATTTAATTTATTGATATATTAAATATTACCTTTTTTAAAATATAATTGAATTATATATATTTAAATAAATATTTAAGAGAACAATTATATTTATTTTTTATTACTTATTTTTCATTAATTCTTGCTTAATGTTTAAAATATTTTGTTTGACAATTTTCAATTCTGAAAGCATTGATTTTTTAATAGAAGAAATATTTTCAACAAGATCTAATTCATCTTTAATATTATTAAAACTTCCACTAATATTATCAAAAATTTGATTTATTTTTTCAATATAAACTTGAAACATATCTTTACTTAATTTTCTACTCATTTTTCTTCTTTCCGGAGAATCTTCAGAAGAAGAAGAATAACTTCTTTCATCTTCATTTTCTAAAATTGAAACTCCTAAAGAAAAGCTTTTTAAACTTCTTTCAATTGCTTTTTTTTTATGTCCATAACTATAATTTTGAAAGTAATCATCTTTTTTAATATTTAATGACATTTCTTTATTCTTATTAACTAGTAATCTTTTGGAAATTAATGAACGAAATGATTTTGTTTTATTTATAGCTGGAGGTTTTATTACTGATAAATTCTTAGTTTCTTTTTCTTTTTCTTTTTCTTTTTTTATTATATTATCATCTATTTTATTTTTTTCAATATTTTTATTTTCTATTTCTTCATTTTCATTTTCAAAACCAACATGTATAATTTCAATAAAAATATTTAAAATAACCATAATTTCAATTGAAATAAAAGTTAATCCATAAATAAAACCAAAAACACTAACAAAATAATTTCTATTAGTATATAAATCAGTCAAAATTTTTGCAATATCATCACCAAACATTAAACTTATTAAAGTTCTAATTGCAACTGTTATATTTCTAAAATATTTACTTTCCCAAAAAATACAAACTCCTAAGAATAAAAAAGAAAGCCAAATTGGAAATACTCCAATTAAATAATTTATTATTATTGGAAATGTTTTTTTTATTATTACATATAATGAATTAAAAGCTTTTATTTGAATTATATATCTTGTCATATTAAAACATGAAAAAAAAACTCCTATCCCAATTATATAAACATAATTTGATTTATTTGTTAAAAGAAATATTAAAGTACCAATTATTTGAAATATATTTCCAATTAAACAAATTAGTGACCATATTAAATATGAATAAATATAAGAATGTATTTTAACTTTTTTATTTTCATTTTCTGTTATTTCTTCTGATTCATTTTTTAATTCGTTTATTTTAGAATCAAAAAGTGGATTATAATAAATTGAACTTTCGTTTAATACATTATTATTGAATTTTAAATGAATAATTGATGAAGACATTGATGATTGCTCCGAATGATTTTTTTTTGATAAAACAAATTTTTCACTTATTTTTGATATATGTTTCCAAGTGTATAATAAAGATAAAATTGAAAGTAATAATATACAAAAATGAATAAAATTATCATAAAATTTATCCATTAAAGATTTATTATTTCTATATTTTTTTACATAAGATTCTATTATTAATGAAACTACAATTTCTCCTCTTGATGAAAAATCATATTTTGTTGACAAATTAATTATATTTTTTCTATTTTCTTTTTCAAAACTAATTGTATAATTAATTGTAAAATATTTAACATCTAATAATTTTCTTTTTAATTCTTTATTATTATATTGAATAAAATCCTCTACTAACATAATTTTATCTTTATGAAGATTTTTTGAAAAAAATAAAAATACAAATAGAATAATCGGTTTTTTATCATGTTTAATATTTTCATAAAAAACATATTTATCAATATTATAATAATAATCCATACAATTTTTAATATGATCTCTTAATTGATTAGGAGAGTATAAAATAATATTTTTTTTATTTTGATCACTTAAAAATAAAGAATATAATATTGTATCTAATGAATTTATTGTTTTTAAATTATAAATATTATCATATTGAGGTGTTCCACTTGTAATTGATAAACTTTGAAGAATGGAAAATAAAAGTAATAAAATATGAATTAAGAAAATATATGGAAATATTCCATATTTCACTAATTTTGTTATTGGGCCATATTTATAATGCTCAAAAAATGTTATTTTTTTTTTATTTTCCATTTTTTTTATTTTTTATTATTTAATTTATTTTTTTTTAAATACATTTTTTAAAATTTATTGGTTGGAAAATTTATTGTATAATAAAATTTGAATTATATATTTAAAAATGAATTAAAAAGAATATAATCTATTTCTTTAATAAATAAAAATTATTTTAATGAAAAAAAT
>JAEEGL015068365.1_pt1 | contig 18783 bp, 7 predicted proteins | sample 9134231 | NCBI WGS metagenome assembly JAEEGL01 (sample SAMN16246548, study PRJNA631951) | gut metagenome | biome: gut microbiome; feature: rumen; material: fiber-attached | host: Bos | place: Iran: Karaj | collected 2018-10 | reverse complement strand
TCTTTGAATGTTGAGAGCGGGGTGCGCGCGTGCGTGACCGGGCGCAACGGGGAGGGGAAGTCCACGCTCCTCAAGGTCATCGCCGGGCGGATCGAGCCCGACACGGGCGAGATCATCCGCGCGCCCGGGCTGAAGGTGGCCTTCCTTGAGCAGGAAGTGCCTTCGGACCGTCCCGGGACCGTCAAGGAAATCGCGCGCTCCGACCGCTTCATCTCGCAGATGGGGCTCGACCCCGCCGCCGTCTTCAACGCGCTTTCCGGCGGGATGCGCCGCCGCGTGCTGCTCGCGCGCGTGCTGGCCGACGAACCCGACCTCGTGCTCCTTGACGAGCCGACGAACCACCTTGACGTCGCGTCGATCGAATGGCTGGAGGCGTTCATCCAACGGCAGACCGAGACGGCGTTCCTCTTCGTCACGCACGACCGCGCGTTCCTGAAGTCAGTCGCCACCTACGTCTACGACCTCGACCGCGGCACGCTCGCCGGCTGGAACTGCGACTACCGCACGTTCCTCCAGCGGAAGGCCGACCTGCAGGCGGACGAGGCGGCCCTCTGGGCGAAGAAGGCGAAGAAGCTCGCGCAGGAGGAGGCGTGGATCCGACAGGGCGTGAAGGCGCGCCGCACGCGCAACCAAGGGCGCGTGGAGGCGTTGCGCCAGCTGCGCCTCGAGTTCGCGAACCGGCGCATGGCGTCCGGCACGGCCACGTTGCGGGTGGACACGGCGGCTGCGTCCGGCGACCGCGTGATCAAGATTGAGAACCTGTCCTTCGCCTACGACGCGGAACATCCGATCGTGACGGACTTCACGGCGGATGTCCTAAAGGGCGAGCGCATCGGCGTGGTGGGCGAGAACGGCACGGGCAAGACCACGCTCCTGAAGTTGCTCACGGGCGCGCTTGCGCCCACATCCGGCGCGGTGACGATCGGCACGCGCGTGGAGATGGCGTTCTTCGACCAGCTGCACGCCCAGCTCGACCCCGAGTCGACCGTGAAGGAGATCGTGGCGCGCGACCGCGACACGGTCACGGTGGGCGGCGTGCAGAAGCACGTGTTCGCATACCTCGCGGACTTCCTCTTTACGCCCGAGCGCGCGCGTACGCCCGTAAAGGCACTGTCCGGCGGCGAGAAGGCGCGTCTGTTGCTCGCGCGGCTCTTCCTGAAACCCTCGAACCTGCTCGTGATGGACGAGCCCACGAACGACCTCGACGTGGAGACGCTGGAGCTGCTGGAGGAGCAGCTGCTCGACTACAAGGGCACGCTGCTCGTCGTGTCGCACGACCGCACGTTCCTCGACAACGTGACGACGAGCTGCTACGTGCTGGCGGGGGACGGCGCGGTGCGCCCGTGCGCGGGCGGCTACGCCGAGGCGTCGCGGCTGCTGAAGCAGGTGAGGGGAGTGGCGGTGAGAAGCGGCAAGAGTTGTCCCGGCGGGAGGGTCGCGCTTGTCGCGACCGAAGCGGCGGGACGCCGCTTCCCCCAGGAGGATCGTCCGCGGAAACTCTCCTACAGGGAGCAGCGCGAGCTGGAGTCGCTGCCCGCGCGCATCGACGCGCTCGAGCGCGAAATCGCCGAGATCGAGGCGGCGCTCGGCGACCCCGCGCTCTACGCGAGGGACGCCGCGCGCGTCGCCGCGCTCACGGCGCGCCTGGGTCCGGCGAAGGAGGAGCTGGACGCCGCCGAGACGCTTTGGCTCGAACTTTCCATGCGGTGACCGATGCGGGTCCCATCCCAACACTGAGAGGGACAGGCGGGTTGCGGGCACACGGGCGTTGTGGTATAATGACGCCTTGGACCGTCAGGCGAAAGTGGATGGTGTCCACGAGCATCGATGCCAGTCAACGGGTGTCGAGAGCGGCATGTGCCTCGCACTGACCCGTCCTCGCATAAGGAGTTCAGTATGGAAAACATTGATGACTTGACGAATGCGTTCCGGTTTCAGTACGAACGTTTTCGCCTTGGTTGTGACGCCATTGAAGAAACGGGTGCATGGGACAAGGAGAAATTCGGCGGAATGTGGGCTTTTTATGAAAACGATCTTCTCGGCATGATCCTCAGGGTGATTGTTGCCGATGGCAAGATCAGCACGAAGGAAGTGGAATATCTCAACAGGAACTTCGCCTTTGACCATACGGTCGAGACCCTGGCGGAGGTTTATGACAATTGTCGCGGGGAGATCGGCGAGTCGTTTGACATGAAATTCAAGAACGGCGTTGAATGCATGAAAGGCATCAACGTCAAATTGGCCGCCCTCTACACGGAGTTGCTTGGAACCATTTGCGACATCTTGATTGCAAGCGATGGCGAGATATCCCCCGATGAAATCCAAGAGGCGCAAAGGATCAAGGCGCTTTTTGTCCCGTGATGGGAAATCGCCCGAGATTCTGAATCCGCTATTGACATTGGGAGAAAAATCGGTAAACTATTCGGCCACAAATCGACACTAGAAAGGGAAGAAAATGAGATTTGATCAAGTTGTGAGGCCTCTAGCGTCTCGAATAGCCGCTGTGATGGCAGTGTGTGTTGTTGTTATTTCCCAGATGCTGGGTGCAGCCACGCTTGATGTGGAACTGTTTGTTTCCCATGGATTTTATTCGGAGGGCGAGTTGTCGCCTTGCCGGAACGTTGTCTATCTTGTGATCGACCGCTCTGGTTCCATGTCGGACCATTCGCTCCCCGGTGGTCGTACGCCCGACGAGGCGCTTTTGGAAAGTCTCAAGATGCAGCTTGACGCCATTCCGTCTGGAGCGGAAGTGCACGTGCTCCCTTTCTCGGGCACGATATGGGAGGAAATCACCTTCAAGAACCTGGATGACGCGGCGCGTCAATCGATCCTGAACCGCGTGAAGGAGATGAAGCCCAACGGCCAGACCGTGCTGTATGACGTCCAGGACGCGGCGCTCACGGCGGCGGCGAAGGTCATGGACGAGGATGCGAGCGCAGAAGTTCGCGTGTTGGTGTATACCGACGGCATGCACCAAGTTCCTTGGAAAGATTACAAGGGCGAGTACCGGGCATGTTCCCACAGACCAAGGAAGTGGGCGATTGGGAGGAAAGGGAAAGACAAATGGGAGGAAAACCCTTCCTATCGAGAAGAGTTGGCGGCCGCGCGCAAGAAGTTCGAGGACAAGTTCAGCGGCCTCATGGCGAAGCCCAACCTGGAGGTGGAATACGAATGGTTGAGCGCTTCGTCCAAACCGGAGCCGGGAATGCACACGAAGACGCCGATAACCCCGGAATTCGCGTCGCACACGCCGGAGTTGTACAACCCGCTTGAGAATCCAAGCCAGGCATTCAAGGGGGCGCTGCACCTGCCGATATCGGACAGGTGCTGGGAAGACGTGAAGGGCAAGGAATTCACCATGGAGTGGATGGTCGGCGGCAAAAAGGCGTCGGGTACCCTGACACTGGATTCCGGCCGCCAGAAATGCAGCATCGAGTGGCCGAGCCTGCCAGAGGACAATCCTGAACCGGCCGCGCTGGCCGTCAAGGGATTGCCTAAGGGGAGGAAGTTCGTTCTCCGGGACCCCAAACCGGTTACCTACACGATTCCGGCGCTCAAGCGGGCCGAGGTGACAGTAACCTCTCCCGCGGAGGGAGCCGTCTTCGTCGTCGGCGACAAGGTAAAGTTCGAGGCGAAGTCCAGCGAGGCGTCTGCCACGTGGAAGTTCCCCTCCGGCTCCGAGGAGGGTCTGTCGTTCGAGAAGGCGTTCGACCAGGAGGGCGCGGTGAGCCTTGCCGTGACCGCGGGAAGGGGCGTGTGCGCGACAACGGTCACAAGGACGTTTGAGGTGATTCGCACGGGGGTCGAGCTCACGGGCTCCACGAACGGATATTACGAGGTGGGCCAAACCGCTACCTTCACAGCCAAGGCAGTCGGCCAGGCGCTCGGCTATGCGTGGACGGTCGACGGTCAGCCGGTCGCCTGCGATGCCGCCTCGCTCAACTACGTGTTCAAGGATACGAAATCCCACGAAGTCGGCGTGACGGTCCGCTACAAGAAGGACTTCACGGCGTCGGCCAAGTGCGTGGCGCGCGTGTGGCCCAAACCCGTTATTTCCATTGAGGCCCCCGAGAACTTCGACGATAACGCGGAGAGTTCCTCCTTGAGGGTCGGCAAGCCGGTCGCGTTGAAGGCCAAAGTCGAAGGGGCGTTTTCTTCTACAACCTGGTCGTTTGAGCTAAAAGGAAAAGTCGTGGCGACGGTGCCGGTTGTCGTGAAGGACGGTATCGCATCCGGTTCGTACGTCCCGTCGAAGGACGGCCTGTATGACATAACCGTCGTGGCCGAGGGCCTCGCCGGAAAGATCTCCGAAGAAGTGCAGATATTTGTCAAGCCCTACTAGAAGGGGAAAATCATGAAGTCATTGATGGGTTGGTGTTCGCCGCGGTCGGAATGTTCTCCGCCGCAGCCTTGAGCGTTGAACTGACGGTTTCCCACGGGATAGAATCGCCGATGGGCGCCCAAGGCGCCAAGAGCCGGAGGGCGGCGAGAAGGCGCGCCTGCTCCTGGCGCGGCTCTTTCTGAAGACCTCGAACCTGCGCGTGATGGACGGAGGACCCACGAACGACCTCGACGTCGAGACGCTGGAGCTGCTGGAGGAGCAGCTGCTCAACTACAAGGGGACGCTGCTCGTCGTGTCGCACGACCGCGCGCGCCGCCGCGCTCACGGCGCGCCTGGGTCCGGCGAAGGAGGAGCTGGACGCGGCCGAAACGCTTTGGCTCGAACTTTCCATGCGGTGACGAAAATGTTAAAAACGCCGTCAATCCAGTTGACAACCGGCGGGAGGATTTGGCATAATATGGCTTAAAAACTGGTCAAGGAGTATCATCGCAGTGTTAAAGAATATGAGAGGGCTGGGTGACGGCCATGCGTTAAGCGCAAAACTGCGGATCGTATTTACGGTTCTGTTCGGGTTTTGTCTTTGCGTTTCCGCCAAACTGATAGATTTCGACGTTAGGTTCTCGCATTCTGGAACGACGCCGCCCAAACGCCCTCTTTCACATATTTTTGTTTTTGACCGCTCTGGGTCAATGACGGCTCAAGATGCTGAATTGGTGAGGCCCGATGGCAAAGTTCTTACCGTCACTCGATGGGAAGCGCTACGGAATAGTCTGCGTGCCACCCTTTTGAACACGCCAAATGAGACGGAGTTGCGTTTTATCATCATTGATGGGAAGAGAGGGCGCGATTCGTCTTTCCATCGATTCAACGCCATTTATGGCTTTGGCGGTGTTGATACCCTTGTCATGAGCGATAAATACCGACAAGAAGGCGAGATGCGGAGGCTTATTGACACTTTGGATTTTCCGACAAATGGCAACACGCCGCTTTATGACGTCCTTCGGGTTGCGATTGTCAAAGCATGGGAATTGCTGCAGGAGGGCAAGAGGGTGAGTCTTTTTGTTTTCTCAGACGGAAAGAACGAAGGGGGGATCTTCCAGACGGAGGCGGCGCTCAAGCAGAGCCTTGCTCACGCAGGTCTGCCTTCGAACATCATTGATAGGATATCTTTGCTCCCGATTTGGGTTTCCAAATCAATTCCTCCCATAAAGCTTTTCGACACTGATTGGCAGCAACCAGGTACGGTTCCCATGGTCGCGACCATTGAATCGTCGCCTTCGAGCGGCATAGTGGTGGACAATCCGATATCCGGCAATTCGCGGCCCATCCAACTCAACTATGATTTTAAGGTGTCTGATGAGGTGTGGTCGAAGATTAGAAACTACACAGGTGAACTTGTGGTTTTTGACCGGAACGGGAAGAGGGTCGCCTCTCATCCGGTGACTTTTTCCAATCTCGGAGACAAGGTGAGAATCAATATTGACGACAAGTTGTTGCCGGTCGGGCGTGACAACGTGTTCCAAGTCCAACTCGTTTGTAGATTTCCACGAGATTCCTATATCTCCTGCGATAGGCCCGATTTAGTGCGCGTAACATTCTCCAAGGCTGGAGAGGTCTCGGTTTCCATTGTATCCCCGGCCGTTGACAAGGTCGCTAAATGCGGCGAAGAAATAAAGTTCCTTGCAATGACAAACCCGAAAGACGCCGTATGCGTATGGGATTTTGGCGATGAGAGTAAGCCCGTCCGGAAAAATAACGCCCTTTACCGCTATGAAAAAGCCGGCGTCTACACTTATTCAGTACGTGCTGAGAAAGACGGCCTGACGGGGGGAGGGGATACGGGGAAGGTCTCGGTAATAGAGGCTTCGGTCGCATTGAATCGTCCGTTACCTGCCGCGGTGATGGGGGAACGGACTGTATTGAGTGCACGGGGAAAGGGGCCCATCGCGCGTTATGTCTGGAGTGTCGCCGGAATGGACGAGGAAGGGAAAGACTCGAAAGACGGACTGTCAACTGAGTTTGAATGGGTACCCCGCAACCCTGGCAAGACGAAGATTTCCGTCCGTGCAATCATGAAGGGCGATGTCAAGCCCGAAACGGACAGTGCCGTCGTTGACGTGATTGCGAAGCCATGCCTGCAGATTATCTTGCCGAGGGCAAAAACGGAGCAAGAGGTCGGCACGTCGATGCCGGTTTCGTTCTTGGCCGAAAATGTGAAGTCGCCCGTTGTCAAGATGTACGGGGCGGACAATTCGGTAATAACGTCGAAGCAGGCCGTTCCTGTCGATGCTCAGGCGAAGGCCTTTGAGGCGCCGTTGCGACTGGAACGGGTCGGGAATTTTTCTCTCGTGGCCGAGAGCGCGGACGGCAAAGTCAAGAGCGTGCCGGTATGCGTTATTGTAAAGGATGTGCAGCTCAAATTATTCATAGATCAGCCGAAGCCGGGTGATTACATTGAAACATCCAAGGCCCTTCCGCTTGTGGCACATGTGGCAGGAAGCAAGTCGTTGCTTGACAGTTGCGGCGGCGTCATCTGGGAAATCAACGGGAAGGAGATTCCAAACGGCAAGGGGAAAATCAACGACAAGGGCGAATTCTCAGCGACATGGATCGTCCCGGACGAATTCGGGCGGAAAGAGTGCACGTTGCGCGCGACCACATTGGACGCAGCCGGGAGGAAGACGACGACGTTCAGCGAGATTTCAATTACCCCGAGGGTAGAGGGGTCAATAGAAATCGTGCAGCCGGCCAATCGCAAATCCGTGCGGTTCGGCGAGCCTTTTGACCTTGAAGTAAAAACATCGGGACGCGTTGGGAATGTCGTTTGGTTCGGCGAGATCGAAGGCAAGACGGAAAAGATTGGTACCGGCAAGAAATGCGAGTACCGCGTTGGTCACAGCGGGCAGAAGAGAACCATGGTGCGCATCCATGCGGAGGGCGTTCTCCCCGGCGGGGCTTCGGTCAAGTCGGAGGACGAGGTCAGCATTACGGCCTATTGCCCAGACATCCGGGCTCGTCTGAAGCTGCCGGAGACAAATATCGTCTACAGGAGGGAGGAATATCAGGCGAAGCTTGAACCTGCCGAAGGCGAGAAGTTGAAGGCTGTCGTGTTGGACATGGGGGACGGAACGGTATATACAAACCAGATGTCCGTAACGCATGTCTACACCGACGTTGGAACGTACACGATCAAGGCGTCTGGACAGTGTGCCAAGTGCGAAGAGTCGTTCAGCATCACGTCTCCGGTGATTGTCGAGAAGAACACCGTAATCCCTCGTTTCGAGATTAAGCCAGGGGCGCCGTATTGCGTAAACGATGTCGTGCATCTTGTAGACACGAGCGTCGGCGTTAAAGATATCGTGAAAAAGATATGGCTTGCCGACGGCGAGGTGATTGAAGAGTCGAAAGCCAAGAACTATCTACTTCCCCCCGACCCATGCAACATAAAATTCGATCTTAAAGTTACGGACGTTGACGGCGTCGAGATCCCTGCTGATCCAATAACCGTTCGCGTCCGCTACGGTTGGTGGTTGGTGGTTGTGGCGCTTATTCTCTGGCTTCTTATTGTTTGCTTACTTCTGAAACTTTTTACGGGAAACGGACCGAAAGGATGGAGTTTCTACACGTGGGAGGGCGCGGCTCCGCAGCCGATAAACGGGTCATATCCAGAAGAACTTGGTGAGGCATATATGACTAGGGGCGTGCCGAGCGGCATGAAGTTCTGGAACTGGAACTGGTGGACGAAGCGCGGGTGGATTAGGCTCGGTGACATGCTGGCGCTCGACGGATGCGAGGGGAGCGTCTGGGCGCCGTTCTCCGAGGAGGAGTTTGAGGTGCGCTCCGTCGGCGGCGTTCCGAAGGTGTTTCCGCCGAAGGACAAGTTCGTCGACGTCACCGGCGAGGTGAACTTGATGGGCGAGGCACCGGAGCCGTACTTTCTCTTCAGGTACATCGGACTGGCCTACAGCGATGCCATCGCGGGTGGGCACGACAACCTGCGGGTGCGCGTCGAGGGCGAGGGTGACACTGGGGCGCTCGGCGTGATTCTGGCGGTCGTAGCGGTCGTACTTGCCACGTGTGGCGTCATTTGTGTCTGCCTGAAGTACGCGATATGATTTTTTGACAAACAATCAACAACAAAAGATCAACAAAAGAAACTAGGAGATAGACATGAGTCGGAAAACACTTCTTGTGGCCTGCGGGGGCTCGGGAATCAAGACGCTGATGCGCTTCAACGAAATGATGTCCAGCAATGACGAGTGGCGCAAGCGCCTACCCAAAGACATCGCCTATCTGATCATCGACACCGAAGTGGAGCTCACCGAGCAGTTCAAGGAGAGTGTGGACAGGCAGATGGGGGGGATCGGCGAATCCGGTATGCCCCTCATCAGGCTTCTGCAGATTACGGACGGCCTGAATGACATTGGCCAGATCGTTGACAAGGTGTTTTTCGGCAACGACGACGACCCGGCCGAGGCGAGGCTTCGCCCCAACTGGTGGTACAACCCTGATGGGCATACCCCGTTCCGTGCGAGGTTCATCAAGAGCATCAAGGACGGCGCGGGCCAGTGCTGCCCGGTCTCGTACCTCTGCACGTGGAACGCGCTTCCGAAGTTCGACGAGATCCTCGACAACCTCCTCGACAACCTCAAACGCCGCAATATGCAGGAGGATCGTCCGCTCGAGAACATGCAGGTTTATTTCGTTGCGGGCCTCGCAGGCGGGACTGGGCGTGGGGCGTGGATGCCGGCCGCGTTCAAGGTGCGCCGCTACCTGGAGGATCGCGGCTTTGAAATCAATCCGTCGGGCGTGTTCTTCGAGCGAGGGTGCTTCCCGAACGTCGGGCAGAGCGACAAGGAGCAGGATCTGCGTCTCAAAGTCAACACCGTCACGGGGCTTTCGGAGCTTTCTGCGTGGATGCGCGTCATTGAGAACGACGAGGATTACTTCTATTGCCTGCCCGACCTCTACCGCCCCGGAGTTGATCCGGAGAACCCGTTGGGTCCGTCCGACACCGACGTCATCCGCGTTCCGCCCGGGGTACGCGACGCCTTCAAGCGCTCGCCCCTCAACTCCGCGTACCTCATCTGTGACGACGCGGGGCATGGTCGCCTCGACAACAACATGCAGTACCACGAGATGGCCGCCGCCGCGCTGTATGCGCTGGTCGCGGGCTCTCAGATCGTGAGCTCGACGGCAATCAACAAGCTCAAGAACTTCGGCTCGCTCGGCGCCTGCACCTTCGAGGTGAACACTGTGCCGATCAAGGCCTATTCCGAGGCGTTCCTCCGCAAGGCGGCCGTCGAGTCCGTGTGCCGCAGGGCAACCAAGGGCGACGAGATCGACAGGAGCGCAGACGAGTTCCTCCAATCGCTTACCGACGACGATCATCCGCTTCACGGGCTCTCGCAGTTCGCCGTCGGCGACGCGGTGGGTCCGAACGACATCGCGGCGGCGGCGGGCTCGCCCGGCGTGGTCGCCCGCGTTGTGGCCGCTCTCCGCTCCGCCAACCAGAACGTCCAGCAGAACTTCGTGGCCCAGCTCAAGAAGCAAAAGCCGAAGGAGGCGTGGAAGTTCGTCATGACGGCTCTTGCCCTCGCGGACCTCTCGCAGGCGCGCGTCGCCGAGACCATCGACTCCGTTCTTGCGGAGCTGGGCGTCGCCGACCTCTGCGCCGCCCTCGGCCGCCTGGTCGAGACGGCATACTCTGGTGGGAAACTGAAGGCGTCGTTCGGTCGCGCACTTTCGGTCATCACCAAGATGGAGACCGTCTACAAGAACTCAATCACTAACCTTGACAGGCGCATCGTATTCGGCAAGGATTCCTACCAGTGCGACAAGGACCTCCTCGCGAGGTTCAAGCCCGATTTCGATGAAAAGGCGAAGCGCAACACGATCAAGGAGAAGATCACGTTCACAAACTTCACCGAGCAGGAGCAGATATACCTCTCCGGCAAGTTCTCGTGGCTCTACAACTGCGCGCTTTTCTTCAAGGCGCTTCCAATCCTCAAGAAGCGTTTCGAGGCGGCGTTGGACACCCTTGCCCGCGTGAAGTACGCCTGCTCGACGCTCGCGACGACGCTCTCAAAGGTGCAGAAGGCGTTCGAGAAGGACGTGGACGCGGCCATCGGCGCGAAGCGCGGCGAGGCGTACTCCAGGCTTTTCACTGCTCCGACGACGAAGGCGATGCTCGCCGACATCCCGCTTGACGCATCCGCCCAGATGATGTACAGGCGCGTGCTGAAGCCCATTATGTCGGAGGCCGACGTGACGACGCTCCTGCTTTCCGAGGACTCCTGTTCCATGCGCGTCCAGGCGATTGACGCGGGCGTCCTCGCTGAACTGAAGCGGCTTCTCGCGATGGATAAGCCGCCCGAGGCCGACTACCTCGCGGAGGTTGAGCAGTCCCTTGAGCGCATGTTCAAGACCAACGTGTTCCTCGCCAATGATTTCATGGACGCAAACTTCTCCTTTGAGCGTGTCCTAAAGAACAACATCCCGCACTGGAACGACCTCATCGCCGACATGTGCGGTGGGATGCACGAGTACGAGGACTTGCGCCGCAGGTTGCAGGACTTCATCGGAGTTGATCTCTCAAACAAGGAGGATGTCGAGGATCCGGACGTCCTCCCGCCCAAGATTCGCATTGACGGGCTCATCGAGCGCATCGCGCTCTCGATGGTCGCGACGTGCCGTCCGTGGGTTCAGCTCGAGAACAACGTCAGGCTCAAGGACCTCGAGACGATTGTCATCCTGCCGACCGGCTTGTCCCCGAACCGCATGAAGACCATGGAGGTGCAGGTGAAAAAGCTCCACGCGTCGCAGAACGTGAGCGTGTTCCACCATGACTCAGAGTCCACGACCAACTGCAAGCTGCCGTCGGACAGGATTCTGGTGTTCGCCTCGCAGTGCATCTCGGCGGAAGACGGAAAGGCGGGTGTCCGGGCTCTGGACCTCGTGCAGTCGATATCGCGTATGTGGAAGGAGCCGAGCGTCAAGGTTGTGCTGGAAGAGGCTGAGAAACCGGACTCCAGGGCCTACTTCGAGAAGTCCGGCGACAAGTACAAGGAGCGTCGCGTCGGGCTTGGCTTCGTCTCGCCGATCTATGTCAACGAGCCGCTTCTCTCTGAGACGCGCTGGCGTCCGTGGAAGCCGGAGCTCCCCATTCCCGACATCGAGAAGCTCATGCTCTCCGTCGACAGGGCGCTTCTCTACGCATTCCTCGGTACGGGCGCGCAGGACGCCGCGGCAACTGTTGCCCAGGACGTCGCCGACCGCTTCGGATGGCGCCTTCCTCTGCTCGCGATGGGCAAGGGCAAGTCCGAGGACTTCACGTTCACCCGCGAGCCGCTCGTGTGGAAGAACGGGCGTGGCGAGGAGGATGTCATGCCAGTGTGGCAGGCGGACGAGACGGTCATCACGTCGATAGACAAGCTCTACGCCTATCTCACGGGACATGGCAAGCCCGGGCTTGAGGGGACGAAGCTCGCCAAGGCGCAGAAAGACGGACCGAATCAGCTCGCCCACCTCCTGTCCGAGGCTGACGCCTTCGCCGACAAGATTGTCCCGTCGATTGGCGTGGACGCGCTCGGCAAGCTCCGCTTGGCGCGCAACAAGTGGCTCACAGGCCGCTTCCGCGCGGCGACGAAGGACGACCAGCCGTTCTGGCAGCGGCTGCAGAAGGCGGCGAGAGCCCAGTAGCCTTCGCGTGGGGAGACAGGGCGATGTCGAGGCCGATTGTAGTCCTGATGCCCGGCAAGGGCAGGGCGGCGCTCCGCGACGGCGGAGCGCTGCCCCCGTCGTTCTTCGACAGGGAGCGCGGTGTCTTACTTTGGCCACACGACATGGACTACGAGACCGGACTCAGGGTCGCTTCAATGGTCGAGAGCCGCCCCGGCGACGTCCCGGCGTTCTTCGGTTTCCCGCCGTCTGGGACCGCAGCGGAGATCGGCGAGCGCACGGCAGAGATCGTGTCCGTCCTCAATGCGACGATGGTTCACGTCGTCTTTCTCGGCAACGAGTCCGAGGACAGTGGCGTTGAGTACGGGCGCTTTCGCTCGTTCAGGTCGCTGATCGACTGGAGCCGCGCCCTCGCAAAGGTCCTTCGCACTCGCTTCGTGAACGAAATCGACCTCCACAACGTGGACAGCGTGCTGGTCGTCGTCTGCAACGGCCTCCAGATGAAGGTCACGGACGAGGATTGCCGCGATTTCGAGGCGCTTGTCGGCGAGAATCCGAATGACGCACCGCCGGAGAGCCTGCACCCGTTTACGTCGTGTTACTTCATGAACCACGAGCTCAGCATCGACGGCGGACCGAACGATTTTCTCGCCTCCAGTGTCTGGGACCTCGCGCTGGGACGGCTTCTGAAGGCGTTCGTCCTTTCGCGCGAGCTCGCCCCGGACTGCCCGATGTGGAAACGTCCTGGCGTGAGGATATGGCGGGCGGAGGAATGCATGTGGGGCGCAGCTGAGGGCGTGGTTCGCAAGACGTCGGAGAGCGTCCTCGCCAAAATCAGGAAGGAGTTGGAGGACTCTGCCGTCGGACCCAAGGACAAGTCGTCTCTTTCCGAACCGTTTGCGTCGCCGCCAGTCGAGGACGTGGAGACGGACCCGATGCTTGACTACGACAAGTCGTGGAGCGTGTTCGATCCGGTGGCGCTCGCGGCGGAGGCCGAGCGCTCGGGGGCCCGAGCTGCGAAGGTCGAGGCTTCGGCGGATTCCTTCTTCGCATGGCGGCGTGCGAACGAGCTGCGTTGCGACGACGCGGAGGTGCGCAGAGTGTTCTCGTCCGTGAAGGATGACCCAAGGCAGCTTTTCGCGCGTAGTCGCGAGATAGACTCGGCGCTCGGCGCGCGCGCGGCGTCCAACAACGGGTCTGAGAGGTTTGCCGCGCTTGTCAACGACATGGCGAACACGGAGTCTAGGCGGCGCGGGCTCGTTGCCGCGCTTGCGGACATGGCCGGGAAGATGCGCCTCACGCAGTCGCACTATGTTGGCTCAGGGACGGCGCTTTTCGTTGTTGCCGCTGTAACCGCCATGTGCGGTGTCGCGCTCTGGCAGGTTGTTACGCTTCTCGGCGGGTCCCTCTCGACGGTTCTGTGGCTCATCGCGACGTCCGCCGCCGGCGCCCTTGCGGCGGCAGCCGCGATAGTCGCCACGCACTACCATGCCGGAAGCGAGGCCGCCGAGGCATATGCCGAGACTTGCCGCGACCTGGACAGGACCTCTGTGCAGCGGTATAACGAGGAGAGGAACATCCTGTGTGAGGCCGTGATGCGCAGGCTGGAGACACGCCGCAGGAACGCCCGGCTCGTCACGAGCGACCTGCTTGCGCGCATCAGGGGCGTCCTCCTGTGCGAACTCGGGTACGACGCCGCGCGCGTCCGCGCTGCGCAGTCCGTCGCGGCGAAGCGGGAGGCGACGCTCTCCGTCTTTGCGCGCGGGCAGCGGAAGGACTACCTTGCCGCAACTGTCGGTGACATCGGCGGCACCGCGTCCGCAATGCAGGGCCGGGACGTCGAGGCGGCGCTCGTGGCGGCGTGGGGCGCGGACGGCGGCGAGATGTCGTTCCCCGCGTTCTGGTCCGGCTTCTGCAACGAATTCGACAAGGCAGGCGCGGGGCATCTCCCCGTGTCGGAGTTCATCCCGAGGATGCGCAAGTTCATGTCGTCCTTCGTCTGCAATGCAAGGCGCAAGGTCAGGAAGGCGATGGACGAGGCGTGTTCCACGGAGAAGGCGAAAGCCGCGAAGAAATGGGTCGAGGCGACCAGGGCCACGGGATACTACAGCGCGAAGGCGGCGGTGAACACCAGGGCCAAGAGCGGCAAGAGACAGGTTTTTGTTGCACGGGACGAGAACCGCAATTTTTTCGGAACGGTGAGCACGGCTTCCGATCTGACCGTATCTACCGAGTTCTTCGAGAGCGAATTGTTGTCGGAAGCGTCTGGGGCGCCGCTCGTGTTTGCAGTCCATGAGGTCGCAGTCAGACTTGGCCGTGACGCGAGCGGTGTCCTGTCTATATCGCAAGGCGACTGGGGAGGCGAGTCGTGAACGGGCTTTCCGAACATGTCCCCGGCAGATGGTCGAGCCACCCTGACGCACTGAAGGGCCAGCGCCGTTGGTTCGTGTTCTTCTCGTTGTTGCCGCTCGCCGTGGTCGTTGTCCTCGGATGCTGGGTGTTCGTGGATTTCGGCGGATGGGAGAAGCTGCTCCATCCGATGACTGCGTCGTTCGCGGGCGAGGTAATCTGGCTCAAGTTCACATTCGGGTTCGTGTGCGCCACTGTCGCCGCCTACACGACGGTGCTGCTCATGCATGGACTCGCCATGACCGGCGACAACGGCGACGGTGACGACATTCCGTTTCCTGTCTGGCTACTCGTGCTGACGCTGTTTTCCTGGACGATCCCGATTGCATTCTACTTCGTCCGCCGGGCCTTCTTCGTGCCGGGGAGGTTCGTTCTGCTCAACGTCCTTCTCAACCTCCTCTGCATCGTGCCCGTCGCGGCGATCGTCTTGTGGATCAAGGCGCATGGCGAGAAGAAGAGCCGGAATGGCCAGGAGCCAGCGCCAATGAGACGTCCGTGGGGAGTACTCGTCCTTGCTGTTGCATGCACCATCGCGGGGATTGCCTGCGCTGGCGCGACGATCCTTCCGCATCGCCAGGAGTGGATGTGGGGATTCGCAGCGGTCGCGGCGGTCCTCTGGATAACGGCTCTCGTGGTCTGGTTCAGGGGCGCGGCCAGACGCAGGCGGGAGATTCCGCCGGTGGATGACGGGAATCCGCCAGAGTGGGTCGAGCGCGTGCGCGCGAGCCTGCCAGACGGAATCACGCTGGAAGGGGAGCTTCGGAGGGAATCCGTACCGGACGCCGCGCGTTTCGACGATGCCGCGGACCCTGTGCTTCGCCTGCTGATGGGCGGACTTGTGCCGACGGTTGACCAGTCCGCGTTCTTCCGCAGATTCCGCGACTCGTACGAGGACACGTGGCGCGGGCTGTACGAACAGAACAGATCGATGCTGGGGACGGTCAGCTGCGACGTGCTTCTCACAGGCATGGACGGCTCGGGGCGCACGGAGGCGCTTCTCGCCGCCGCGCTTTACGCCGCGCTCGTCCGCGGCGAGAACGTGCTGTACGTCGTTCCGACACAGGAGAGGGCGGCTGCTCTCGCGAAGGTGGTGGAGGAGAGGGTCGCCGCGATGATGCTTGGCGACTACGTCCGTGCCGACGCGCTGTGCCATTCGACGATGCTCGCCATGATGATGGACGGATCTGGCGCACGCGCCCTGCCGGGCGTCCTGTTCGCGACTCCGGTGCAGGTGGAGCGCTGCTTCTTCGGTGAAGTGAAGTCCGCAGGTTCCGAGTCCCGCGAGATGGCGAAGTCCATTATCCTTGCATACAGCACGGTACTTGTGGACGACTTCTGCGACAACCCGATGGAGGTGCGCATCCATCTCCCGTTCATCCTGGACAAATGGCGGCTTGTCCTCGCAAACGGGTTCGTCGTGCCGCAGTTTGTCGTCGCGCTTTCGCCCGTCTATCGTCCGGAGGGGGCGCAGGAGCTTGGCCGTCGGCTCTTCGGTGCGCGCGGGTTCTCGGTCGACAAGACCATCGTGCCGTTGCGCCCGCGCGCCATTGCGCCGTACTGGTTTGGCACCATACGGATAGGCGGCGTGCCGGACGCCTGTAGTGCGGTAGCGGACGTAATACGCCTCTGCCACGACGAGGGACTGAAGGTGGTGTACTACTCGCGTGGGATGTCGAACGGGGAGAAGGAGAAGATACTAAGGGACATCGCCAGGCGTGGCGACTGCCCGAGGCTCATCTCGTCATTAGACGAAATGCTCCCCGGGGACAACGATGCGGACGCGATGCTTCACCTGTCGTTGACGTCCGGGGCCGCCGCCGCCGCGATGCGGCTGCGCGTCGGCGAGACGCAGGCTATCTTCCTCCGCATCGCGTTCGACTCTGAGGTCAACGAGTCCGACGTGCGGGAGCGTCTTGTGCCTATGCCGGACGAGACGGCGCTGCCGCTACGCATACACCACCTGAAGAGCGTTCTCGGATACATCCCGCTCGGCATTCCCGTTGATGCGGCGGTGTGGAGTAGGTTCGGCATATCCATGACCTCCCCGATGTTGCGCGATGGACAGCGGGTCGATTCAGACTCCGTTCCGGCGCGCTGGTTCTACGACACGTGGGTGGAGCGCGACTACGCTCGCATCGCCCCGTACCTGGTGCTGGAGCAATCCGCTGGCGACGCGGCGTCCAGCCCGCGCATCGGAGAGGGTGCGATTCCGTCGCCGCCCGAGACTCTCTGGCGCGTCAACCGTGGCGACGGCGCGATGCGTCTCCTGCTGGCGAGATCCGACTGCGAGGACTCTGCGTCCGGCTCGCTCGTCGAGTGGCGCGACGTCCAGGGAAATCCGGTCGGCGAGACCGACCTCGCCCACGCCGAGCGCATGGAGTGCGTCACGGACGTCAACACGTTCGTTCTTGGCAAGTTGGACGAGGCGGAGCCTGGCGAAGTACGTCATTCCCTCGTCGCTACGTGTAACATCCCGCGCGGCGCGGGACTCGACTTCGTGTTCCCGGAGCACGGCATGTCGTGGAATCCCGCTGCGATCGCGACCTTCCGCTGCGTTGACGCCTCGCGTGTCGGCAACGTGGCGACCTTCAGCCTGGACGACGGACAGGGTTCGACGATTCACATTGACTGCACGTTCACCGGGCTGGTCAACCTCTTCGGACGCCGCGACGAGCGCGCGAGCCGCCCGTACGGCTACGCGGCGTACGTCTCCGGCGTGGTGCTTGCGCCGAACTTCTCGCTGAGCAACGAAGACGAGATGGCGAGGCGTCTCGCGCCACTCGCGGGCAGGGAGGTTTCCACGGCGTCCGAGAACTACTCGCCTGCGTTGACCCACGCCTTCACTGCCGCAGTTAAGCGTATGTTCGAGGGTGCGTCCTTCTTCGCGGCGACGCCGGCCTTCTGGTGCGACGGCGGCACGGACGCGGCTGGAAGGGCAGTCGTCTGGTTCGTGGAGCCGTCGGACTCCGGCCGTTCGCTGTTCCCGATGTTTTGCAGGATGCAGGGCAATCCCGTATTCCTACGGCAGTTCTTCTCGCACGTGAAGGAGTGTCTGGAGAACGAGGACAACGTTGACAAGATGCGCGCGGCGTCGCGCTTCGCAGTGACCGGTGACGCGGTCTCGTCGTCAGACCGCGACCGCGCGCGGAAGCTCGTTGAGCTGCTCGTCGCCGAGAACGAGCAGGTCGAGCGCATGGAGACGACGAAGCGCAGCGGCGGCAATCCGTCGCCGAGGCGGTTGGCGGACGAATACACGGGCGAGCAGCGCGAGTTCGACCGCGTCGTGGTGCAGGCGCTCGTGGATTTCAGGCCCGAGATAGACGTCACGAAGTTCGCGTCGGAATATGGCTGGGACCATGACACCATCTGCGACATGTACTTCGACGTGCTGTGGAACAACCCGCAGATATTCTACGTGACGAAGAGCGCGCAGTGCCAGTGGACGCATTGCGGGGGTGTCGTTACGAGATTTACCATCTCGGGAATCCAGTACGGCATCTCAAAAGACGAATACCCGACGTACAAGGCCGAGCTGGATGCGGCTGTCGCTGAGGCGATGAGGTGCGTTGCCGGGGTGAACGATCCCGTCGAGGTCGCCAGGCTCCTGCACGACTACATCGTCAGGATATGCGAGTACGATACGGTGGCTGCGGACACGAACGACATGTCTGCGAAGGCCAGGACCGTCTACAGCGTTCTCGTCCGCCACCTGGCTTTGTGCGAGGGGTACACGATGGCGTACAGGTATCTTCTGCAGGAGGCCCGTGTTAGGTCCGAGGAGGTACTGAGCGAAAACATGAACCATTGCTGGAACTACGTGCAGATAGGCGATTCTTGGTACCATGTTGACGTCACGTGGGACGATCCCGTGTATCGGGGCCGCAGGCCTTCCGGAGAACGCGTCTCCCATGAATTTTTCCTCTTGAGCGACGCCGCCATTCGGGCGAAGAACCATCATTCGTGGGATGTCCGTGGCTTGCCCCCGGCCGACGACACGACATATGACGGGAAGACTTGGGATTGAGTCCTTTGTATTGAACAGGGCTGTTGCCATGGCCAATACCGGAAAAGAGGGAAAATACAGCAACATCGTCTATGTGTTCGTGCCGTTTCGGTTCGACGGCGACGGCGCCGCGGATCGCCAGGTGCGGATATCCAGTGTGCTGCGCGCCGCAAAAGGCCTGTGCGCGAGGCCGGCGGGGAAAGGCCGGGGGGCGCACGGGGATCCCGTCTGGGAAGACGGCGCGGACGGGATCCGGTCGTATTTCCTGAAGTATCTCACGGACAAGATCGCGCAGCCGGCAGGCGGACAGCCCGATCGCCGCGGCTGCGTCTACCTGAGCGCCAAGGAG
>JAEEGL010640253.1_pt1 | contig 18783 bp, 16 predicted proteins | sample 9134231 | NCBI WGS metagenome assembly JAEEGL01 (sample SAMN16246548, study PRJNA631951) | gut metagenome | biome: gut microbiome; feature: rumen; material: fiber-attached | host: Bos | place: Iran: Karaj | collected 2018-10 | reverse complement strand
AGAGCCGCTCTGGATTCCGCGATCCGGATCTCCTCTTCGGCAGCTTCGGAGGGTGTGAGGAAACCATTGAAAAAGTATTTTACGGATGCTGACCACAGGATCCATTCGTCATATCCCGAATCGTATACGCCCTGGATCTCCTGGCGTACCGCGTCTGCGTCATATTGCATGTAATTGCCGCCTCCCAGCCAGGTTGCTGTAAACGACTGCAGCCACGGCCGCACGATCGCCTGCCGCCCTGCGCTTTCTGCCTGGGCACGGCTCAGCTCAGACCGGGATCTCTGAAGAGCCCCGCGGATCGCCTCATAAGGATGGGTATCCGGCGTATCCAGATTAAAGCTTCCCTTCGCATAGTGGGAGGGATATACCATGGGACAGATATAGTCCAGTACGGAAGCCATCTGCGAATAGCTCTGTCCGACCGAACGTGAGTCGATCTGGCTGCGAATGATCGTGCCGAAAACATCGCATGACACAAATACGCCTTCTTTTTTGAGGTTTTCGGAAAGATAGGTCACCGCCTCTGTAATGATGCTGATCTTGTCGCGGCCTTTTACATCCTCCTCGTCATACACACATTCGGATGATCCTCTCTCTGTGCAGAAACGGATATAGTCGAACTGGATCTCATCAAAGCCGATCCGCGCGCATTCCCGTCCGATATCCAGAAGATAATCCCAGTACTCTGTCTTATACGGATTCAGCCAGGCATAATTGCCGTTGTCACGAAACACGGATCCGTCGGGAAGCTGCAGGCACCACTCCGGTTTGACGTATCCCAGATGGGGGTCACGCATACTGACGATCCGGGCGATCGTATAAATGCCATGTTCCTTGAATTTCTGCATCAGGCCCGGCATGTCGGGAATACTGACTTCGATCGATTTCAGTTCCACCAGCGCAGGAACGTTCTGCATATCATAGGTAACCTTGCCATAGTCATCTTTTATATCTATCACGACAGCATTCAGCTCTGTGCTGTCCATATAGTCCCAGAAAGTGGACATGAATTCGGTATTATTGAGCGGTTTTGAGGCAAGGTAGATGCCTTTTACTTTTGTAGGCACACGGAGATCCGGTTCCTCCGGAGGTTCTGTTTCGGGTTCGGTCTCTTCTTCTGTCTCCTCTTCTGTTTCCGTTTCTTCTTCCAGCGAAACAGAGATCGAGGATTCCCTGACCATTTCCATATCAAAGCCGGGCTCCAGCGCGACCGGCTCGTACCGGCGGCAGCCCCAAAGCCCAAGTATTGCTGAAAGAAACAGCAAAACAGCAGATAATCTCAATTTGTGATCACGGTTCATTATCATGTATCCTCTGTTATGCGGCAAAACAGTTTACTATGCCAAAGGTATCACTCATATCTTGCCCATCGGAATCCGGGGATGATATCCGACCACCGCTCGATCCCGAGGATATCTTTTGCAAATGCGGTAGACTCCAGTGTAACGGAACGACGATCAATGTTTTTAAACACTTCCCAGATGTATTTCTTCTGTGCCGGCTGTATATTGGCGTCGGTAATACTGCTGGTCGTCCAAAGTCCAAAAGCCAGAGAGGATCTCAGCTCAGAGGGAGCGTCGATCTGTCTGGACAGAATAAATGAATCAATATAGAGATTAGAGTCCGCGATATAATAAGCATAAGCAAATGCGGCTGCCTGAAGTTCCTGCACTTCGCCCCTTGTCTCGGACATGGAAGTAAAGCCTTCTTCCGAAAGGATGATGTGTCGGACGTACCCGTCTCTGTCGCGCATTTCCGGCTTTTGCATATAGTCTGTCAAAAGCGATATATTGGCAAAGTTCACGACAGGCGAATCATCGTAAAAGGTCACCTTTCCGGTGTTGAAATCATCCCAGAATTCCGGTTCGGTCATCGGCTCGCTATACGGATGATATGCAAGGCCCCAGTCTATATTGCCATGACGCCGTATCTGCGCAGAGAGTTCCTGCAGTACATCCCGCGCGTTGTAACGGGTCCTGCCGTTTGCCTCACGGTTCCAGTTATGGTCCAATGAAAAGAACACCCGGTCATTGGCGCAGCTGGAACGGATCGCATTGTAAAAGAGCCGGAAGCTTCGTTCATATTCCGCAACATATGCCGCCATAGGCATGGGACCCAGCCAATTCCATTCCTGGTTGTTGATCTCATTGCCGATGATCCAGTTCTGCACTTTGCCGTGATCAGCATCCAGTCCGTTATAACGTGTCGCAAGGAAGGAAGCCACAGCCTTGATGGCATTGCATCCCTCTTTGGTGGAAGCGTTGAACTGGTAGTATTTCGCGGATGATGTCGGCTGTGTTCCCGGGTAAAAAAAGTCCGGTGCGGCAGCGTTATATCCATTTAACAGCACGACGCTCACATTCATGCTTTTGTTTGAAAAGGCCGAGATCGTGTGATCATATGTTTCGACGATGTTGCGGTTGAAATGCCAGACCTCACCGTCATATTCATAATCTATTCCTTCCCCCAGCAGATGATTGAAGGGAATATTGATGATCACATTGCATACGCCAAGATCAAATGCATCAGCGATCTGGGCTTTCTCGATCAGCAGCCCTTTCTTGGTGAGCGGCTCGGTGTATGGAAGAGTAAACTCCGCTATGGCTTCCGGATTGTTGATACAGATCTGCTCCGAGACCGGAACATACCGGTCACCGGTCCAGACACATGCTACGAATTTGTGATACAGACGGTCATCCGGCGAACCGGCATTCAGAGGCAGGCGAAACGTAAGATCCGCCGCGTTCTTCGGCAGCGCGGCCGTGTATGTATGCTGGTCGATACTGTCTTCCCATGGTTCCAGTTCCAGAAGATACAAAGCCGTATCCTGGCCCATCAGCGTATTGGAGGGAGTGATCGCGCCCTCCAGCCTGCCGCTGATCACCACATCTTCATCCTCGATCCTGCAGTCCGTCCATTGTATATACTCGTAAGGCTTTACAGGCTCGGGGACTACGGAACTGATCGTGTTGTCCTCGTGAAAGATGGTGAATGAAGCGGCTGTTGGGATCTCGCCTGACACAGGTATCTCGGCGCCGTCCGGTCCTTCGCTGATATCGATATATTCATCCCCGGCACTGCTTTCGGCATCAAATATTCCGGGCGCATAGATCGTTCCCGGGGACCATGAGTACCCATCTTCATCAACAGCGGGACCGGGTCCGTAACCGATGGATATGCCGTCATCAGCCGGCTCTTCCTCTGCGGTCGGTGATGTCTCTTCGACAGACGACGGGAGTTCTTCCTCTTCCTCTTCAATAACGGGCACGCTGGTCTCAGCCGAGGTCTGCTCCGCTGTAACAGTCGTCTCTTCGGGATATGCCGTTTCCTGTCCGCATGCACACAAATAAAACACTGCGCCTAAAAGCAGTATCGCCAAAAGAGATCTGCGGTTGTCTCTTCTTTTTATACTCAGCAATGTACGATTGGAAAGGGTCCGGCGCAATCGCCGAACCCTTTCGATAGTTATTGAAACTTTAAGGTATAAGGCCTGCTTATTCCTCTTCCGATGCCGCCGCCGCGATCACCGCATTCTGGACATCAAGCGGTGCCTGCTCATAGCGGGCAAGCTCATAGGAAAAGTCACCCAGGCCGCCGGTCATTGAACGGAGATCCGTACCATAACCGTACAGTTCTGACATAGGAATATCCGCTTCGATCGTCTGCTTGCCGTGATGATTGGAGTTCATTCCCAGGACACGGCCTCTGCGGCGGTTCAGATCGCCCATGACATCACCGGTAAATGCATCGGGAACTGTCACTTTCAGAGAAGCGATAGGCTCGAGAATGACCGGTCCCGCCTTCATGAAGCCTTCCTTGAACGCCAGTGTGGAAGCCATCTTGAAAGCCATTTCCGAAGAGTCTACCGGATGGTAGGAGCCGTCTGTAAGAGTAGCTTTAACGCCCACGACAGGATAACCGGCCATCGGTCCCTTCAGCACGCACTCCTGGATACCCTTCTCAACAGCCGGGAAGTAGTTCTTCGGAACAGAACCACCGAAAATACGCTCTTCAAAAACATACGGAACAGTCAGGTCTCCGGAGGGCTCGAACTCCATTAAAACATCGCCGTACTGTCCATGTCCGCCGGACTGCTTCTTATGCCTGCCGCGAACCTCGACCTTCTTCTTCAGAGTCTCCCTGTATGCGAACTTCGGCTTATCAAGTTCGATCTTGACCTTATATCTGTCTTCCAGCTTGGATTTGACGATATCCAGCTGCTGCTCGCCGATGCCGTAGATCAGAGACTGTCTGTTTTCGGAGTCATTCACTACGCGGAGCGTCTTGTCTTCTTCAAGAAGCTTGGACATACCTGCAGCGACCTTGTCATCGTCGCCCTTGGTGACCGGTCTGTAAGCCATATAGGTATAAGGCACATCGATGTCAGCCATGTTGTATTCGACCGGAGCATTGCGCTCCGCAACAAGGGTGTCGCCGGTCTGGGTCACGTCCAGCTTGGAAAGCGCGCCGATATCGCCGGCAGCGAGTTTATCGACTTCCGTTGCTTCCTTACCGCGCATGACAAAGATCTTACCGACCTTTTCGTCCTGCTCCTTGTTGACATTGTACAGGGAAGCATTGGGTGTCATCTCGCCGGTCACGACCTTAAAGAAGCTGTATTTTCCGATAAACGGATCCACAAGGGTCTTCCAGACGAGTGCGGTAAGATTAGCGTTGGAATTTGCTTTTGCAGTGAAGCGCTCGCCGGTAGCCATATCCTTGCCGACCTGTTCTCTCTGATCAGGTGACGGGAAATACTTGTCGATACACTGCATAAGGTAATTCATGCCCTGGCAGTTGAGGCCGGAACCCATACAGACCGGAACAAGATTACACTCATGTACGTTGGCCTTCAGGGCATCATAGATCTCGTCGGCCGTGAACTCTTCACCTTCGAAGTATCTCTCCATCAGCTCTTCATTGGTCTCGGCTACTGCTTCCATCAGGGAAGCACGCGCCGTCTCCAGCTGCTTCTGGACATACTCCGGCACCGGGATCTCTTCTTTGTTGGAAGCAGAGGTGAACTTGCGGCCTTTCTGCTTGATTACGTTGACATATCCGATGAACTTGCCATTCTCACGGATCGGGATCTGCAGGGGGCTGATGCGGCTGCCGAACTCCGCATTAAGCTTGATGCTCAGCTCGCGGAAAGAGGCGTCGTTATCATCCATGTTGGTCACGAAGATAATGCGCGGAAGATTGTACTTTTCACACATCTCCCAGGCTCTCCGGGTACCGGGCTCAATACCGGACTTGCAGTTGACGACGATCACCGCAGCATCAGCAACACTGACAGCCTCTTCAACTTCACCAATGAAGTCAAAGTAACCCGGTGTATCCAGAAGGTTGATCTTGATATCACCCTTCTCACCCTTGAATTCAACGGGAACAACAGAAGTGGACAGCGAAAACTTACGCTTCTGCTCCTCTTTATCAAAGTCACTGATGGTATTGCCATCCGTCACCTTGCCTGCGCGGGTGATGATTCCCTGGACATATGCCAATGCTTCGACGACAGTCGTCTTACCGGCCCCTCCATGACCAAGAAATACCACGTTTCTGATATCTTTCGTGTTATACGCTTTCATGATATAACTCCCTTCGTATATTTCATGTTCCGCTGTCCGCGCAACAAACCAATTATAACATATTCATTCTATAAAAAATAGCGGTTTTGTATAAAAAGAAGCACAGAACATTTCCGGTCAGTGCGAGCAGCGCTGTAAGCCGGGTTATGTCTGGAACGGTCATCTATCTAGGATCAGCGTCACCGCAGACCTCAAGCGTCCTACCCGGGACATGACGGGCCGCCATATCATCCCTGCACGGACTTGCTTCGGATGGGGTTTACAATGCGTCCTCTGTTACCAGCGGACCGGTAGTCTCTTACACTGCCATTTCACCCTTACCGCATAATGCGGCGGTATACTTTCTGCTGCACTTTCCTTAGGCTCACGCCCACCTGACGTTATCAGGCATCCTGCCCTGTGAAGCCCGGACTTTCCTCCCGCAGTACAAGTACTGCCGGCGACCGTTCACGCTGCTCGCCGGTCTATTATACTCAGAAAAAAAGGAAACCGCAAGGCATTACTGCGCAAAAACAAATGGAGCTCCGTTTTGAACGGAGCTCCGAAGATTTCTTTGAAAGAATAGGTTTATTACTTGATCTCTGCAAGATTCTGAAGATCTTCCCACTTTGCATCGATATGCTTCTGCACGGTCTCGATCATCCACTCGTTGCCCGGCTTGAACATATGAGCAAAACGGCCCTGCATCTTAAGGTACTCTTCAACCGGCCTCTTGTCCTTCGGACGATAGCTGATGGTATACTTGCCTTCGATGACTTCATACAGCGGCCATACGCAGGTCTCGACAGCAGCTTTGGTGACTTCCATCATCTTCTCGGACGGATATCTCCAGCCACGCGGGCAGGGAGCCATAACGTTCAGGAAAGCAGCGCCGGGAGTATAGATCGCCTTGTGTGCCTTCTCGCTCAGATCCTTGAAGTTGCCGATGAAAGTAGACTGTGCGACATACGGAATACCATGTGCCACCATGATCTTGGTAAGGTCCTTCTTGTTCTGCTGCTTGCCCGGAATGACCTTGCCCTGCGGGGTGGTCGTGGTATCAGCAAACATCGGGGTGGAGGAAGATCTCTGAATACCGGTGTTCATGTAAGCTTCGTTATCGTAGCAGACATAAACCATGTCGTGTCCACGCTCCATAGCGCCGGACAGGGACTGGAAACCGATATCATAGGTACCGCCGTCGCCGCCGAATGCGATGAACTTGTATGTCTCATCGATCTTGCCGCGCTTCTTCAGTGCACGATACGCAGTCTCAACACCGGACATGGTAGCGCCGGCATTTTCAAATGCATTATGGATGAAGCTGTCTTTCCATGCGGTATACGGATAGATGAAAGTGGAAACCTCTGCACAACCGGTCGCAGAGCAGATGACTGCCTGATCCTCGGGATTCAGCGCGCGAAGGACTGTTCTGATCGCGATCGGTGATCCGCAGCCTGCACAGAATCTGTGGCCGCCGCTCAGACGGTCACCCTGCATTACGTTCTCTTTAAGATTATATGCCATGACTGATCCTCCTTATTCACGCACTTCAAGATAACGATAGGTCTCGCCCAGCTCGCCGGTCGCTGCGATCTTCTCAAGCTCTGCGAATACCTTCTCAATGCTCTCGACCTTGACGTCACGTCCGCCAAGACCATAGATGAAGTTGATGCCAAGCGGGCCAAACTCGCGGGCAGCCATCAGGGCAGCGGATACTTCCGCATGCATCGGGCCGCAGTGACCGTTGAAGCTGTCGTCCTTATCCATGGTAGCGAATGCCTTGACATTCTTCAGTGCGTCTACGATCTCCTCTGTCGGGAAGGGATGGAAAGAACGGACCTTGATCAGGCCGACCTTCTTGCCCTGGGCTCTCATTTCATTGATGGCTTCCTTGGCAGTGCCGGCAGAAGAACCGATCATGATAACTGCGAGCTCGGCATCATCCATCATATATTTCTCGATCAGGCCATAGGAACGTCCGGTCATCTTGCCGAACTCAGCGCCGACCTTCTTGATGACGTCCTTCGCATCGATCATAGCCTGTGCCTGGCTGCGCTTGGTCTCCATGTAGTAGACCGGAGTAGCGTATGCACCAACGGACATGGATTCACCCTTCTTCAGAAGGTAATGCTCCGGATGCCACTCGCCGACGAACTCCTTGACCTTGTCATCCTCAACCAGCTCGATGTTCTCGATCGCATGAGAGGTAATGAAACCATCCTGGCAGATCATGACCGGAAGATTGACTGCTTCGCCGATACGCATAGCCTGAAGGAAGTTATCATATGCTTCCTGGTTGGTCTCTGCGAACAGCATGATCCAGCCTGCATCTCTGACGCCCATAGCATCGGAGTGGTCGTTGTTGATGTTGATCGGGCCGCTCAGGGCACGGCAGGAAACTGCCAGCGTGATCGGGAGACGGTCGGAAGCTGCGATGTAAAGCATCTCGGTCATGTAGCAGAGACCGCATGAAGAAGTAGCGGAAACTGCACGCGCACCGGCAGCCTGTGCACCGATACAGGTAGACATTGCGGAATGCTCGGACTCGACAGCAATGAACTCGGTGTCGACAAGGCCGTTGTCTACATAAGCAGCGAAATACTGCGGGATCTCGGTAGAAGGCGTGATCGGGAATGCACCCATAACATCAGGGTTGATCTGCTTCATTGCAAAAGCAATTGCTTCATTACCGGAAAGTCTTTCTCTGATTGCCATATCTCATTCCCTCCTTATTTCACCATGCTGATGGCATTGAAAGGACATGCGTTTGCGCAGATGCCGCAGCCCTTGCAGAAGAAGTAATCGAAATCAGCACGCTTACCATCTGCAGTTACAGGAATGGACATATCCGGACATACCGGTACGCAAAGCAGGCACTGCTTGCACTTATCCCAGTCAATGACAGGCTTGATTGTTCTCCAGTCGCCGGTCTCGATCGCTGCAGCTGTGCCGCCTTCGAAAACATCACATGCCAGCGTGATATCCTGCCACTTAACATCAGGAGCGGTATTCTTCTCGTATTTGCTCATCATCCCTTTACCTCCTCCATAGAACGCTTCAGTGCTCTCATGTTGCCGTCGATAACCTGCGGCTTGGAAGCAAACTTATGCTTAAAGGAAGCTTCCATATCCTTAACAAACTCTTCAGCATCAACAACGCCGCTTACCTTAACGATCGCAGCCAGCATCGGAGTGTTCGGGAATACCTTTCCAAGCTCCTCCTCGGAGATCCTGTTGGCATCGATGGTGCAGACTCTGCCCTTATAGCCCTTCAGCATCGGTCTGAGCTCTTCGGGATCGGCACCGGAGTTAATGACGATCGCGCCATTCTCCTTCAGGCCGGCAGTAACATCAACAGCCTGGATCAGAGACTCGTCAACGACGACTACATAATCCGGATCATAAATGTTGGAATGAACGGTGCAGCGCTCAGAGCTGATACGGTTGTATGCGGTGATCGGCGCGCCCATACGCTCCGGGCCGTACTCAGGGAAGCCCTGTACGTACTTACCTGTGTTGAATGCAGCATCAGCGAGAAGCAGGGAGGCTGTTTTCGCACCCTGGCCGCCGCGTCCATGCCAACGGATTTCAACAATATCTTTCATGTTTGCTCTCCTTTCAAAGAAATTATTATAAAAAATAATCTGAATATAGTGTACACTTTCGACTGCTTAATTACAACCTTACAACATGTACATTTTTTGATAATAACACCTGTATGGAGTGTTAGCAAAAGCTAATTATTGTGACATTTGTACAAAACCACATACATATTGTACTGTTTTGTTTTTTTAAAACAATGAAGTACATCAGGACCGTTGCCAGAACCTTTAAAACCCCTTTTTGCAATTCCGGATCACACGGTTTTGAATTCTATTTGCAAAAATCCCGGACTCTCCTGCGGGATCGCCCGGCATTTTCTGATCATAAAGCTTAAATGTCACATAATAATGCGCGGGAATGAGCAAGCTCACCCCCGCGCCATTTTAAGACGGCTGAATTATACAAGTTTGTCCAGCATGGTCTTGAAGTCAGCGATGATGTCATCTGCGTCCTCAAGGCCAACGGAGATTCTGACGAGACCTTCGGAGATACCGGATGCCTTCAGCTCTTCAGGAGTGTAGGTGCTGTGGGTCATGGAAGCCGGATGCTCGATCAGAGTCTCGGCATCACCCAGGGATACTGCCAGGGTGGTCAGCTCCATCTCGTTCAGAGCCTTTCCTACCTTCTCTCTGGAAGCCTTAAGCTCTACGGACATCATGCCGCCGTAAAGTCTCATCTGCTTCTTTGCGATCTCGTGGCCCTCAAAGCTCTCAAGACCCGGATAGTAGACCTTCTCAACTGCCGGATGAGCTTCCATGAACTTCGCAAGCTTCATAGCATTGGCACTGTGACGCTCCATACGGATGTCGAGGGTCTTCATGCCTCTTGCAATCAGAAATGCGTTGAACGGGCTCATGACACAGCCGGTCATGTCCTTGATACCGAACATCTTGACCTTGGTGATGAACTCTGCGCTGGAGATAACGAAGCCCGCAATGACATCGCCGTGTCCGTTGATATACTTGGTTGCGGAATGAACTACAACATCGGCGCCAAGTGCCAGCGGAGTGGAGATGTACGGTGAGCAGAAGGTGTTATCAACGATAACGCGGATCTCGGGATTGTAGCTGTGAGCGATCTTTGCGACCTCTGCGATATCGACAACTTTCAGAGTCGGATTGCAGGGAGTCTCAAGATAAACAACAGCGGTCTTCTCGCTGAGGGCAGCCTTAACTGCATCCAGATCTGCAAAATCAACAAACTTGGTGCTGACACCGAAAGTCGGCATGCCATGATTCAGAAGCGCGTAGGTGCAGCCATAAAGTGTATCGGAAGCAACGACCTCGTCACCTGCCTTAAGAGAGCTCCAAAGAGCCGCAGAGATAGCACCCATACCGGAAGCGGTAGCTGCGCAAGCCTCGCCGCCTTCAAGGCTGGCAAGCTTCAGCTCGACCTGATTCAGGGAGGGGTTGCCGAGACGGGAGTAGATGTAGCCATCTTCCTGTCCTGCAAAACGTCTGCCGCCCTGCTCAACGGAATCGAATTCGAATGTGGAAGTCTGATAGATCGGTGTGACCAGAGCGCCTGCGGTGTTGGATTCCTTGCCGGCATGAATCTGACGAGATGCGAAACCTAAATTCTTACAATCCATGATAGAACCGTCCTTTCAATTTTAAAATATTGATGTGCAAATTACTTTTTTGATAACAACAGTTGTCACGGCCAGGTAAGTCCTGAGTGAGTGAGAGAAGCCGAAACAATTAAAAAAACATGTAATCCTGAATAAAAAACCGCATCCTTTTTTAAAACTGTTGTCTCTTTTCACCTAATACTATACCACATACATGAAAATAGAAGTAGTTTTTCTTATCTTGAATCAGTTAAATATTTTATTTATAACAATGTTGACGGCTTTGATTTTGTGTACTATACTGAATACAAATGTAAATGTTGATTTTCATTGTTCTTTTCATTGTAGATCATTGTTTTTTAAGCGTTTCGGAGGACATTGTAATGACATTTCAGCAGCTGAACTACCTGGTAGAGATCTCAAAATGCGGATCGATCAATAAAGCCGCACAGAAACTGTTTTTATCTCAGTCAGGGATATCGATCGCCATCAAGGAACTGGAGGAAGAACTCGGGATCACCTTTTTTATCCGTACAAACCGCGGGGTCACTTTTACTCCTGAGGGAAGAGAATTCCTCAGTCACGCCGTATCCCTGCTGGACAGCAAAAAACAGTTGGAAAAGCTCTACAGCGGCGCGCATGGCGAAACGGCATCCACATTTGCCAGCATCTCTTCCCAGCGTTATCCTTTTGTGGAGGATGCGTTTCTGAAGCTGATCCGCAATCACGAGAACAGTATGTATCGTATGGAACTGCGTGAGACCGGCATGGACGGTGTTATAGATGATGTTTATGACCGTCGCTCGGATGTCGGGATCATTTTTTTGTCTGATCTCACGAGCAAGATCATCCTGCGGCTGCTCTCTTCCCGTGATCTTGAGTTTACAGAATTACAGACTGTTCCGGCAAAGGTCTATATGCGTGTGGGACATCCTCTTTCAAAACTGGAACAGATCACCGAATCCGATCTGGCTCGCTATCCTTATGTCTCGTTTGAACAGTCAGAAGGTGTCGCGATAGATTTTTCGGAAGAATGCCAGTTTTTCAATGCCCAGAAGCCGGCACGGCGCATCGTGATCAATACCAGATCTGCCGCGACCGATATCGTCGCAAATACAGACGCGATCACGACAGGGACAGGACTGCTCGTGAAGGGTATTTCAACCGACGGTGTGATCAGCCTTCCGATCGCGGGTCTCCCGGAGATCCATCTTGGCTGGCTGCATATTCGCGGTTCAAGAGTGGATCCCGTAGCGCAGGAATTCATTTCTCTCCTTGATGCCTCTGTTCTGGACGCAGTAGAGTATACAGAGAGGATCACTAAGGAGGCGCTTGATAAAAATATTTAACAGAGGCGATCCGTATCCGCTGCGGAACAGCTTTCTCAGAACAAAAATACCCCGGCAGTCATAAAGACTGCCGGGATTTTTGTTGATCTAAGTATAGCGACTCAGGAGTTAGTTCATATGGGACTCAGCAGAAGCTGCAAGCTGTGCCTTTCTCTCAGCGACCTTGGACTCAGCGCAGTCATACTCCCAGTTCCAGGGATCCTTGCGGCAGATGCCGTCAGCAAACGGGATCCAGATGCTCAGGATTCCGAATACAGCCAGGAACCAGCAGTACCAAAGAGACGGCATGATGTTGGCCGCGCTCATGTTTGCACCCTCAACGGTAGCATTGGTAAGGGATGCAGCGACCAGGAGCTGAGCTCCGTAAGGGATGATGCCCTGCAGTACGCAGGCGAAGACATCCAGCAGAGAAGCGGTACGACGCGGGTCGACCTTGTACTCCTTGGAGATATCATTAGCAATACCGCCGGCAACGATGATAGCAACCGTGTTGTTTGCAGTAGCGACGTCACATGCAGCAACCAGTCCGGCAATGCCGATCTGTGCGGACTTGTTGTCCTTCATGATGCTCTGGAACTTCTCGATCAGCCACTGGATACCGCCCTCCTTGGCGATCAGCTCAGACATACCGCCGCAGAGAAGGGTCAGGAAGAATACTTCGTTCATGCCGCAGAAGCCATCATAGATAGCCTGTGCCCATGCAGCGATGGTCAGGTCGCCGGTGATCAGGCCGATGATGCCTGCAATGAAAATGCCGAGAGTCAGTACAAGGAATACGTTCATGCCGACAAGAGCCAGGATCAGAACGCACAGATACGGAATGACCTTCAGGAAGTTGAAGCTCAGATCACCAAGGTCAGCAAGCTGCTCGGGACGTCCGACTACCAGCAGTACGATAATGGTAAGGATAGCTGCAGGAAGAGCGATCAGCAGGTTGACTCTGAACTTATCTCTCATCTCACACTTCTGGGATCTGGTAGCTGCAATGGTGGTATCGGAGATCATGGAAAGGTTATCACCGAACATTGCGCCGCCGACGACTGCTGCAACTGTGATCGGAAGGCTCAGGTTACCCTTTGCGGCAACACCGGCTGCGATCGGGATGACTGCAGAGATCGTTCCCATGGAAGTACCGGTCGCGGTACCCATGAATGCGGAAATGATGAACAGGCCTGCACACAGGAACTGTACCGGAACCAGGGAAAGGCCAAGGTTGACAGTCGCGTCACGGCCGCCCATGGCAGCTGCAACACCAGCGAAAGCACCGGCAAGGATGTAAATGATCAGCATGGTAAGGACATCCAGGTTGCCGGAACCCTTTGCAAAGGTAGCAAACTTCTCATCAATGGAACCCTTGCTCAGTAAAAATGCAACGATAACAGCGACAAACATCGCGGTTACTGTCGGGAACTGATAGAACGGCATATCCACACCTGTCACCAGGTAGAAAATACCGAAGCCCATGAACAGAACGATAAATACTAAGAACGGCAGCAGCGCAAGGCCATTCGCCTTCTTTCCTGTGTTCATAAAAAATACCCCCTTGAAATAAAATAGATAGTGTGGTAAAACTGCACAATTACAAAGCAACTTCTCTCACATCTGTGGATATTTTATCACATCTCTCTTCAGTTTGCTATTAATAAAATTTAATAGCGCATTCCATATTTTTAATATAGTTTATATATATTTTATAAAGATTGTGAGAAATCAACGGCAAAGCGTTCCCGTGGAAAACAATGGAAGTAATAATAGACAAAGAAAAAGGACCGGTCTTATGACCGGTCCTGCATGAATCATAACCACGATACAAACAGTCCTGACAGCTTATCTCATCAATTCCTTGACCTTGGCTGCCTTACCGACTCTGTCTCTGAGGTAATTCAGCTTCGCGCGTCTTACCTTACCGCGTCTCACCACCTCGATCTTTGCGACGAAGGGGCTGTAAAGCGGCCAGGTCTTCTCAACGCCTACACCGTTGGAAAGCTTCCTGACAGTGAAAGTCTCACGGATACCGTGACCCTGTCTCTGCATAACGGTGCCTTCATAGATCTGGATACGCTCTCTGTTGCCCTCACGGATGAGGTTGTGGACCCTGACGGTGTCACCCACGTTGAAGGAAGCGATCTCTTTGTTCATCTGCTCCTTCTGTTCCTGTTCGATCTTCTCAATGATCTCGTGCATGTTTTTCCTCCTTAAAATTATCCGATGTTCATACACGAATCCGGGAAAAAGATGCCGGGGATCTCAGAAGATCCATCGTCAGCGGACCATCGTTTTTAATTGTCTTTCACAAGCCGTATTACTATAGCATACCTTCCCTGAGAGAGTCAAGGTATTTCTTTTCTTTTTCCGAGAGTTCCGCCTTTTCCAAAAGATCAGGGCGTTTCTGCAGGGTCCGTAGAATAGACTGCTCCCGCCTCCATTTATCCACATTGGCATGATGCCCGGACAAAAGGATCTCCGGCACTTTCCTGTCCATGAAGACCTCGGGACGGGAATACTGCGGATACTCGAGCAGGTTGTCATGGAACGATTCGATCTCCGCGGATTCTATCTTTCCGAGAACACCCGGAACCAGCCTGCTGATACTGTCGATCAGCACCATAGCCGGCAATTCTCCGCCGGTCAGAACATAATCCCCTATGGAGATCTCTTCCGCTCCCATGAGTTCGAGCACGCGCTCGTCCACTCCTTCGTAATGTCCGCAGAGCATGATCAGATCTTCTTCCGCGGAAAGCTCTTCAGCCAGTTTCTGATCAAAGACCCTCCCCTGCGGGGACATATACAATACCCTGGGTTGCTTTGTGGTCTTGTTTTCGGGATCACGCTCTCTGATCATTCCGAGTACTGCCTGATAGCAGTCCCAGATCGGCTGGGCCTGCATCACAAGACCGACGCCGCCTCCATAAGGCGCATCCTCTGTCTTTCCATGCTTATCGGTTGTATAGTCCCGGATATGTACCGCCTCCACGGAGATCGCTCCGCTTTTTATGCCGCGTCCCGTAATACTGGTGTTGACGCCCTGGAGGATCATTTCCGGAAACAGGGTCATAACATAAAAATTCATAGATTCAGAGATCCAGAAGGCCATCCAGCAGATGTACCGTCATGATGTTGTTTTCTATGTCCACATCAAGAATGCATTCTTCCGTTGCGGGGATCAGCAGATCTTTCGCGTCTTTGCGCTTTATTATATATACATCATTGGCACCGGTCTCCAGGACATCGCGTACAGTGCCGAGTTCCTCACCGGTATCGGTCACGACGCGCATATCGATAATATCGGCGATATAGTACTCGCCTTCTTCCAGCTCCTGCCCTTCTTCCCGCGGGATGTAAAGGTCGGCACCTTTATACTGCTCGACATCATTGATATTGTCGATGCCCTTGAATTTCAGGATCACCAGGTTTTTAAAAAAACGAACCTGTTCGATATCCAGTTCCCTGACCGTTTTGCCGGATCTCAGTGTTACATGCGTCAGTTCTTCAAAACGCAAAGGAGAGTCTGTGGTCGGATAGACCTTTACCTCTCCTTTGATCCCGTGTGTTTTTACGATGACGCCGACTCTTAATTCTGCGTTCATTGTATACCTTTACACATATGTTTGAGCCATCCGGGATACTCAGCCGATATCCACGATAACCTTGATCTTATCCCGGGCGGCAGCGGCGTTGATGACCTGACGGATCGCTTTCGCGATGCGGCCGGACTTGCCGATGACCTTGCCCATGTCGGACTGCGCCACCTGCAGCTTCAGAACAAGTGTGTCATCTTTCTGCTCTTCCGTTACCGTAACTGCGTCCGGATTATCAACCAGTGACTTTGCAATAAATACCAAAATCTCCTTCATTAGCCACCTCACTCACTGATCCAAGGATCACTTCGTGATGCCGGCGATCTCAAGAAGCTTTACGCAAGTAGCTGAGGGAATAGCACCGTTATTGAGCCACTTTTTGGCGGCTTCCGCATCGATCTTGATGATGCTGGGCTCTTCGTTCGGATCATAGTAGCCGATCTCCTCAATGAATCTGCCATTACGCGGGGATCTGTTGTCTGCAACGATCACTCTGTAGAAAGGCTTTTTCTTAGCGCCGATTCTTCTCAGTCTGATTTTTACTGCCATTTTTGTATTCTCCTTTTCTGCTTATACTTGATATCTTTATCGATCATCCATCCGGCGCAGTCGCCGTGAATGGCGGATAACATATTATTAGGTGCTTATCGGGGATCTTCAGAACAATCCGCTTCCGCGGAACATACCGGTCCGTCCGCCGAACATACGGCCCAGTCCGCCGTGCTTCTGCATGCCTTTCATCTGCTTCATCAGTTTCTGCATCTGTTCGAACTGTTTCACGATACGGTTGACTTCAGCGATATCTGTACCGGAACCCCGCGCGATACGCCGCTTTCTCGACGGATTCATCAGTTTGGGATTGTTCCGTTCCTGGGGAGTCATGCTCAGAATGATCGCCTCTATGCGGTCGAACTGCTTCTGGTCGATGGCATCAGGATCGATCCCTTTCATTCCCGGAAGCATGGACATGATGGACCCGAGTCCTCCCATACGGCGCATCTGGTTCATCTGCGTAAGGAAATCATCGTAGGTAAACTGTGCTTTGCGGAAATGTTCCGCGACCTTTTTCTGCTCCTCAAGGTCCGCAGTCGCTTCTGCCTTCTCGATCAGGCTGAGTACATCGCCCATTCCGAGAATACGCGATGCCATTCTGTCGGGATAAAACTCCTGCAGGTCTTCAAGCTTTTCGCCCATACCGGCAAAGTATACCGGTTTTCCTGTAACGGCACGGATGGAAAGCGCCGCACCGCCGCGGGTATCGCCGTCCAGTTTTGTTATGACCAGGCCGTCGATCCCGACTTTTTCCGAGAACTCCGTCGCGACCGTGACCGCATCCTGGCCGGTCATGGCATCTACTGTAAGTACAGTATAATCAACCGGTATGGCTTCTTTGATATCCGAAAGCTCACGCATCATATCTTCATCAATGTGAAGACGGCCTGCGGTATCAATGATCAGAACTCCGTAGGACTCTCTCCGTGCGCGGTCATATGCCGCTTTCGCGATCTCCACGGGTGTGGCGTCCGTGCCCAGTGAACATACATCAAGGCCCAGTCTTGAAGCGTTCACCTCCAACTGGCGGATAGCTGCCGGCCGGTATACGTCGCCTGCAGCAAGAAGTACTTTCTTTCCGGCGGATTTGAATCTGCCGCCCATTTTGGCAGCAGTGGTCGTCTTACCTGCACCCTGCAGGCCGGCCATCATGATCACCGTGACCTGTCCGGCGGGCTTCAGTTCCATCCGTATTGGCTCACCGCCCATCATGCGGACCAGCTCTTCGTTGACGATCTTAATGACCATCTGGGCAGGAGTAAGACTGTTCAGGATATCCTCGCCGATCGCTCTCTGCTCTGTCTCGCGAACGAATTTCTTGACGACTTTGAAGTTGACATCCGCCTCAAGCAATGCAAGTTTGACTTCTTTCATTGCTTCATGGACATCTTCTTCCTTCAGGCGCCCCTTTCCGGTCAGATCCTTGAATATCTTCTGAAATTTTTCGGATAAGCTTTCAAATGCCATCTGATGTTATCCTTCTGCCAGCTTCTGCTCCAGAAGATGAAGCTTCGCTTCGTAGCCTTCCAATATCTTATCGCAGCGTTTGATCAGGTCATGCGCTCCCTGTCTGGTAATGCCGTTCAGCTCGGCGATCTCGGATAAGGAGAGGTCATCATTGACCAGCTCTCCGAACACCTTCCTCTGGTGATCCGTCAGAAGTTCGCCGTACAGATCATATAACATTCCCTGTCGAACCAGTTTTTCCATCGCGCTCCCAGTCCTCCGGATATACTCTGCCCCTGTTTGCTGCAGCGAATGCCATTATAACATAAAAAAACAGGGTGTCAAGTACTTTGTCTTGACACCCTTGAAAAATGATATCTACTGCCGATCATCTGCAGAGAGAGTGACCTTCCGGCATCCGTAAATCGCAGATGATCCGATCATCAGTTTTTCTCTTCTTACCGATTATTTTTTCTGTTCAAACATCCAGTCACGGAACTCTTCGTCCGCATACATCGGCACCCAGCTGAAGTGCGCGCTCGGGAAGAATACTTCGCCCTTTTTATAAAGTGAAGCTTTATATTCTACGCCTGCTGCATCCAGTGCTTCAACAGTCGGATAATAGTTATCCGCTACCGGGACAGTCGGGTCGTCCGCTGCCTGGAAGATCCAGATCGGCATGCCCTTCAGAGCCTCTGCCTTGGAAGGATCCATGCCGGAAGCATCGGGCGCGATCGCCGCGAAGGTCTCCGGATACATCTGTGCCAGCGTGAAGGTTGCATAGCCGCCCGCGGAAAGACCATGCATGTAAACTCTGTCCTTGTCGCAGGAGTACTCATCCAGTACCTGGAGCAGGAGCTCATATGCGGCGTCAAGCTGCGGCATCGGCGCGAACGGATCATCCGCCTCGCCGGCTCTGTTTGCCATCAGGCTGGTCCAGTTCTCGATGTTGGCATCTTCTACCGTACACTGCGGAGCAAGGACGATACACTCATTCTTGCCTGCCTCGGAATCCTTGGCCCAGATGGTCGCCATCTGGTATCTCTTAAGGAGCATATCCAGAGGCTGTTCTCTCTGGCCCGAACCGTGCAGCGCGAAGACGACCGGATATTCCTT
>JAEEGL010527662.1_pt1 | contig 18783 bp, 15 predicted proteins | sample 9134231 | NCBI WGS metagenome assembly JAEEGL01 (sample SAMN16246548, study PRJNA631951) | gut metagenome | biome: gut microbiome; feature: rumen; material: fiber-attached | host: Bos | place: Iran: Karaj | collected 2018-10 | reverse complement strand
CGGAAAAGGAGACAAGGAAAGCATAATGAGTGTTCTTGCGTTAAAGCCGGTCGGCTATCTGCTCAAGACCGTCGACAGACGTGAACTCAAGAAAAAGATCAATCAGTTCTTTGCAACACATATATGATCGGCTAATGCTTTTCCCGCAGGTACTGTGATGAAACGGGAAATTCAAAGTAAGTGTCGGGATAAGGTTCGTCCTCGAGAGTGAAATGCCACCATTCACAGTCTATAGGGACGAAACCGTTCCGCACCATGACCTGCTGAAGAATCATCCTGTTCTCATACTGTTCGTCGGTTATATTCCTGCAATCCGGATGTGAGACTTCGTCGAACAGATCAAACGGACTTCCCATATCCAGTTCTTTTCCCGTGTTCATATCCAGAAGAGTCAGATCCACGGTACTGCCGCGGCTGTGGCTTGACTGCTTTGCTATATAGCCTTTCACAAAGAGTTCCTGTTTCTCAAGCGCGGGATAGAAATACGGTTTCATCCTTATATCCTGATCCTCGATACCCCACAGCACAAAATGTTTGACCGCGCATGCAGGTCTGTATGCATCGAATACCTTAAGACGATAACCTCTGACGAACATCTCGTTGCTTACCGATTTGAGTGCCCGGGCAGCCTCTTTTGTCAAAAGAGCGCACGGCTCCTCGTAACCGTCGATCCTGTCTCCGATAAAGTTATATGTCGTAAAGTATCGTATCTCCTGTATGATGTCGGGCACGAAGTCCGACAGAAGGACGAATCCCGAAGGGTCCGTCAGGTAGCGCTTGGCTGATCTGTCCACGTCTTTGTTACCTTTCCGATTATTCTGCCGTTTCATTGTATCACCGTAACAGGTATGTAACAAGGAGGGTTTGGTGTCACTGCCGTTATGATACTGTGGCGGGTGAATGTGAAATTTGATAAAATATAACGAAAAGACATAGCATTATATTTGGAGGTTGTTAAATGCGTAAACTTGCCAAAAGAGGAAACATGAATGAAAGGATTGATGTCGTTCTCAGAAAGTTCCGATCAAGGATGACTTCATATCCGCCGGGGATGTGTCCTCTGGCACTCTATCGTTCGCTTCTTCATATATCGATGAACCAGTCGTGCGGGAAATGCGTTCCCTGTCGTGATGGTCTCGGAGAAGTGGATTACTATATCAAACAGATCCGCAACGGAGATGCCACCGAAGAGACACTTAAGCTGATGGAAGAGAAGTGTCGCATGATCGCAGCGACTGCCGACTGTGCGGTCGGTATTATGGGTGCCAATCTTATTCTCGATTCGCTTGCCGAGTTTGCGGATGAGTATGAGAGTCATATCAAGCACGGCAGATGTTCGGAAAACGTGATACAGACAACACCGTGTATCACACTTTGCCCGGCGCATGTTGATGTTCCGGGTTATATAGCGATGATCAAAAATGAGGATTATCAGGGAGCCGTAAAGGTGATCCGCGACAGGAATCCGTTTCCGACGGCATGCGCATTCGTCTGCGAACATCCGTGTGAGAGAAAATGCAGGCGCTCCATAATAGATGATCCCATCAATATAAGGGGGCTTAAAAAGTACGCGGTAGACAATGCGGCGGCGGATACGGTAGATAGCCCCGCGGCCAACGTCAAGACAGGTAAGAAGATAGCCGTTGTCGGAGCAGGCCCGTCCGGTATGACCGCAGCGTATTATCTTGCACTAATGGGACACGCCGTCGACGTTTACGAGGAGCATGAAAAGGCCGGTGGAATGCTTCGTTACGGTATTCCGGAGTACAGGCTTCCGAAGGACAGACTCGATCAGGATATAACCGCGATCGTAAAAGCGGGCGATATCACGATGCATTACAATACGAAGATCGGACGTGATATCACATTTACCGAGCTTCGCAAAAATCACGATGCCGTGTTCCTCGGCCTGGGGGCACAGCTCGGTAACCGGATGCCGATGGAAAATGCGGATGCGAAGAACGTAATCCCGGCGGCTGATTTTCTTCAGCTTGTTGCAAACGGGAACGCACCTGATCTTACCGGCAAGAAGGTGGCACTCATAGGCGGCGGTAACGTCGCAATGGATGCGGCACGTACCGCGGTAAGGCTGAATGCCGAATCCATTCATGTGTTCACGAGAAAACGTGATGATTACACGGCACTTTCCGAGGAGATCGAAGGTGCCATGCAGGAGGGCGTAAGATTCAGGACGCTGCTGTCGTTCCTTCATATAGAAGCCGACAAGGAGACAAATGAGATCGTCTCGGTATGGCTTCAGCCGGAGATCGTGGCAGAGTATGACGAGTTCGGAATGATGACCACAGAACACTCAAGCGATTATCCGTACCGTTTCAAGTGCGACTACCTGATCCTCGGTGTAGGGCAGAGAAGTGACGTCGCCGACTTTGAAAAAGAAGGTGTGCCGGTGAACCGGGGAAGGATACTGGCTGACGAGACCTGCACGGTAACCGAAATGGACGGTGTATTCTCGGGAGGAGACTGTGTGACCGGTCCTTCCACGGCGATCAATGCCATAGCCGCCGGACAGGTCGCGGCTTACAACATAGATGAATATCTCGGATACCATCATAAGATCGGGTGCAAACCCGACATTCCCCCGGCGTATCCTAACCCGTGCATACCGACCGGAAGAGCCGAGATAGAGGAAAGGGATCCGTTTGAAAGAAAGGATGACTTTGAGCATGTCGAGCTTTCAATGACACCCGAAGAGGCTATGCGTGAAGCCGGCAGGTGTCTTCGCTGCGATCATTACGGCTGCGGTGCCATGAAAGGAGGCAGAGGAGAATGATTAACGTTACGATCGACGGCAGATCCTACTCTGCCGAGGAACATAAGACAATACTTGATATCGCAAAAGCCAATCATATCTATATTCCGACGCTTTGCTATCTGGAAGGTGTAAGTGATGTCGGATCATGTCGTCTGTGCATGGTGGAAGTTGAAGGATATGACATGTTCCTGCCCGCATGCCGTACGAGAGCTTTCGACGGTATGGTGATCACAACAGATTCGGAAGTGTTACGTCAATACAGACGCGATATGCTAGGGCTTATTCTTACCAATCACAATCAGGACTGCATGAGCTGTCCGGCTAACGGAACATGTGAACTTCAGGATATGTGTAACCGCTTTGAGGTGGAGCATGCGCCGCATTCCGGATCGAGGGCCGTTATCGAGAATAAGCTTCCGAAGCTTGATTCCAATCCGTACATCAGTTATGACCCCAGTAAATGCATTCACTGCATGAGATGTATCAGCGTGTGTCATGACATAGCATGTAACGGTGCTCTTAAAAACAGCCGCTCCGGAACATTTCATATTGTTGACGCTCCGTTCGGAAAAGATTATAAGGAGCGCGGATGTGAGACGTGCGGCAACTGTGCGAGCGTATGCCCGACAGGAGCGCTCACGCTCAAGAGAGAGACAAAGTATCGCGACTGGGAAACAAAGAAAGTTTTAACCACATGTCCTCACTGCGCTACGGGATGTCAGTATTATCTTGTCGTAAGGGATAATGAAATAGTAAATGTCGAACCTGCTTCGGGACCTTCGAATCATAACAGACTGTGCGTCAAAGGACGTTCGGGAAGTTTTGATTTTGTCGGCTCTGCCGACAGGATCACGACGCCTCTCATAAAGGACAGGTCGACAGGAAAGTTCAGAGAAGCTTCATGGGAAGAGGCGATAAAGTATACGGCTGATAAGCTCATGGAGATAAAGGACAGATACGGCAGCGAGTCGCTTGCGGGATTTGCGTGTTCGCGTTCCGCCAACGAGGATATATACATGGTCCAGAAGATGGTCAGAACGTGCTTCGGGACAAACAACACCGATAACTGTGCGAGAGTGTGTCATTCGGCAACTGTAGCCGGCCTTGCCAAGACGCTTGGATCCGGAGCCATGACAAACCCTATACACGATATCACGCATGATGTCGACTGTATCCTTCTAGTCGGATCCAATCCCGAGGAGGCTCATCCCGTTGTCGGAATGCAGATAAGAAAGGCCGTTAAGAACGGAACAAGACTTATAGTCGTTGATCCCAGAGAGATCGGTCTTGCCAAACATGCGGATATTCATCTTAAGATCAGGCCCGGAACGAACGTTGCGTTTGCAAACGGAATGATGCATGTGATGATCAAAGAGGATCTTATAGATCACGATTATATAAATGAAAACGCCGAGAACTTTGAGGAACTCAAGGCTCTGGTTGAGAAGTATACTCCCGAAAAGGTCGCCGAGATCTGCCACATAGAGCCGGAGCGTCTCGTGGAGGCCGCAAGAATGTATGCGACCGCCAAGAAAGCGCCGATCATCTATTGCCTCGGAGTCACCGAACATTCCACGGGTACGGAAGGTGTAATGTGCATGTCCGATATGGCGGTGCTTTGCGGCAAGATCGGAAAGAGCGGATGCGGAGTGAATCCCCTGCGCGGACAGAACAACGTACAGGGTGCATGCGATATGGGTGCGATGCCGACCGATTATCCCGGCTATCAGAAAGTTGACAACGATGAGGTAAGAGAGAAGTTCGAGAAGGCATGGGGCATCAAGCTCAATCCCAAGCCGGGCCTCAAGGCGACCGATGTGTTCCCGGCCGCGATAGAAGGAAAGATCAAAGGACTGTATATATGCGGAGAGGACCCCGTCGTATCGGATCCGGATACACACCATATAATCAAGGCTTTGGAGAGCCTGGAGTTCTTTGTCATACAGGAACTGTTCATGACCAAGACCGCCGAGTATGCCGACGTTATTCTTCCCGGTGTCAGCTATGCCGAAAAAGAAGGAACGTTTACGAATACCGAGAGACGTGTTCAAAGGATCAGAAAAGCGGTTGATCCGAAGGGCGAAGCAAGACTCGATACCGACATACTGATCGATCTGATGAATGCGATGGGTTATCCTCAGAAGAAGATGACGAGTGCGGAGATAATGGATGAGGTCGCATCGTTAACACCGAGCTTTGCGGGGATCAGCCATGCAAGACTTGATGCGGGAGAGACACTTCAATGGCCGTGCCGCGATAAGAACTCTTCGGGAACTCCGATCATGCACGTGGGACACCCTGCAAGAGGAAAGGCATTGCTGTATGCGGTTGATTATAAGGAATCCCGGGAACTTCCCGATGACGATTATCCGTTCATCCTTATGACCGGACGAATACTGTACCAGTACAATGCCGCCGCGATGACAAGCCGTGCACCGGGTCTTATGGACATTGCCGGTGAAGGTTTTATCGAAATAAACTTCAGTGATGCCAAAAAGCTCGGGATAGAAAACGGTGAGCGAATAAGCGTTAAGAGCAGGCGCGGAGAGATAACCGCAACGGCTCATGTAGGAAGGAAAGTTTCCGAAGGAGAAACGTGGATGCCGTTCCACTTTGCGGATTCCCCGGTCAATATGCTTACGAATGCCGCACTTGACGAGTTTGCCAGAATTCCCGAATACAAAGTATGTGCAGTAAATATAGAGAAAATAGGTTGATGCCCTGATGTCGGCTGTCGAGATGAACAAAGATTCCGTAACAGATGATAGTGTATCCGTTGTGCTTGTCGGGCTGCGGACAAACGAAACAGATGAAGAGTTCGAACATGCGCTCGGGGAGCTTGCCGCTCTTTGCGAGGCATGCGATCTGAAACCTGTAGATACAGTTACGCAGGCACTGCCTCATCCGGAGACCGCAACATGGATAGGATCCGGTAAAGCCGATGAACTGGCGATTACCGTGAGGGCATATAATGCCGGATATGCGGTATGTCTCGGCAACCTTTCGCCGACACAGATGAAGAATCTGCAGAAGATAACGGAAGTTCCCGTTTGGGACAGAACAAACCTCATACTTGAGATCTTTTCCAGAAGAGCCCGTACCCGCGAGGCAAGGCTCCAGGTCGAGTCGGCTTATCTTCAGTATATGCTGCCGAGACTGACCGGTATGTGGCAGCATCTGGGCCGTCAGGGCGGAGGCGGCGGAAGCCGTGCGAATAAAGGTATCGGCGAGAAACAGATAGAACTCGACAGACGTCAGATATCGCACCGGATAACCGAGCTGAAAAAGGAACTTGCCGGAATCGACAGGACAAGGGACGTGCAGCGAAGCGGCAGATCGCGTGACGGACTGTGTCATGTGGCACTCGTGGGATATACGAATGCCGGAAAATCATCTCTCATGAATCATCTTCTCAAGATTGGCAATACGGGAACCGACAGGAAAGAAGAAAAAACCGTATTCGAAAAGGATATGCTCTTTGCCACGCTCGATACTTCGATACGGAAGATCGAAGTGCCCGGTAGAAGACCGTTTCTTCTGTCAGATACGGTAGGTTTTATAGAAAACATCCCCCATGATCTGATAAAGGCATTTCGTTCGACACTGGCGGAAGTAAAGTATGCGGACGTTTTGCTTATAGTTATGGACTCGTCCGACCCTCACCACGAGATGCACAGGAAGATAACGGAGGATACGCTTAAGGATCTGGATGCCATGGGTATTCCGAGAATATACGTGTACAACAAAGCGGATCTGAGAGCCCCGGAGCTTTCGGTGGAAAACGGACAGACCCCGGAACATGTATATATATCCGCGAAGACAGGATACGGCATTGATGTTCTTCTGAATAAAATGTATGAGCTGTTTGATGCGGGAAGCCGCGAGATAAATGTTGTAGTCCCGTTTTCCGAGGGAGATATCATCAATATGCTGCACCAAGGCGCACAGGTTATCTCGGAAAGCTACGAAGAACAGGGGACCCGCATACGTGCGGTATGTCCGAATGCGTTGGCGGACAGGATAGAATCTAGACTGTGACTAAGCGATCGTTATTCTATGGTTATATTGACAACCGCATCTTCCGGCTCGGCGTTTTCGACGAACCTTATATGATAGTTCATGGCTTTATTGACTCTCTTTGAGAGCCCCTGATAGTAGTTGCCGTAGAACTCCGGATACAAAGAGCCCATATATCTGTCGGCGGAGTCTCCCGAATCCGACACACAACGCTCGAATCCCGCGGTGAATTCCACGGCGGCAGCGTAGGTGTTATCGGTCTCTTTGAGAAAATCATCCAGCCTGCATGCTATCGGATCAGCCCCCGACAGTTCGTAAACGGCAAAGGCAAGCTGACTTTCGATGGAATTCCAGTTCATATTATGCTCTCTGCAAAAATCCTTGAGATGCTGCTTCCGGTCCCCAACATCGTTCCATTGGAACAAACCGAGTGTGTTGCCGGATTCGTTAACGGCAGTCGGATCGTAATCGGGTGATTCAACCGCGATGTTTCCCATGATCCCGCATGCTCCTTCGGGAGAATAACCTGCCTTTATCAGGCTTTGGTATATGATGTTTTCCTTTTCCGCAAGCGGGATATCGTCGGGAGCATCTATCGTTATTGAAATGATACGGGGCTCTTTTGGGGCTTCTGATTTTTTGACGCACACAACGATAATGACGGTTGCAAGGATAACAAGAACCGCCGCGGATATAATTATTATCATCATTTGTCTTCGATCGGGCTTCATACGGAGATTATAGCAGAAAAAGAGGGGGCGGGACCAAATTACTTGAAAGAAGCGTGAGGCGGTGCTACACTCATATAGTTGTATCGTATGGATAAGAAAGGAAGAGTTTTATGCGTTTGGGAATCGTCGGTTTACCAAATGTCGGTAAATCGACTTTATTTAATTCATTGACAAAAGCCGGAGCGGAATCGGCAAACTACCCGTTCTGCACGATCGATCCCAATGTCGGTGTTGTAGCGGTACCGGATGAGAGGATAAAGCAGCTCGGGGAACTGTATAATACGAAGAAAGTCACACCGGCGACGATCGAGTTCGTGGATATCGCGGGACTTGTAAAGGGCGCATCCAAAGGTGAAGGACTCGGCAACCAGTTCCTGGCAAACATCAGGGAAGTAGATGCCATAGTTCATGTCGTACGGTGCTTTGAGGATACGAATGTTGTCCATGTGGACGGCTCGGTTGATCCGGTAAGGGATATCGAGACGATAAACCTCGAACTCATATTTGCGGACATCGAAGTTTTGGAGAGAAGACTTGCCAAGCAGGGCAGAGCCGCCAATAACGACAAGAAGATCGCAAAGGAAGTCGAACTTATCAAAAAGATCATCAAGCATCTCGAGGACGGCAATCTTGCGATCACATATGAGTGTGCCGATGAGGATGAGGAAGCATTGCTGGCTTCATATAACCTTCTGACGGCAAAGCCGGTGATCTTTGCCGCAAACGTTGCGGAGGACGATCTTGCCGATGACGGAGCACAGAATGATCACGTCAAAAAGGTGAGGGAATTTGCCAAGACGAACAATTCGGAGGTTTTCGTTATCTGTGCGCAGATCGAACAGGAGATCGCGGAACTGGATGATGACGAGAAAGCGATGTTCCTTGAAGACCTCGGACTTAAGGAATCGGGACTCGACAAACTGATAGCGGCAAGCTACAGGATCCTGAACCTGATGAGTTTTCTTACCGCGGGAGAGGACGAGTGCAGAGCCTGGACAATTAAGATCGGTACAAAGGCACCTCAGGCAGCCGGAAAGATACATACCGATTTCGAGCGCGGGTTCATAAAAGCGGAAGTCGTTAATTACAAAAACCTTCTCGAATGCGGTTCACTTGCGGCGGCAAGAGAAAAAGGACTCGTGGGCATGGAAGGAAAGGATTATGTTGTCAAAGACGGAGATGTAATACTTTTCAGATTCAACGTTTAGCATGTGATTTTCGACCGCCTTGTGGTCGGGATAAAGAAGAGACACAATATCTTGTGCCTCTTCTTTTTTTGCAAAAAATTATTGAAAAAAATAATAAAAAAATATTGCCATTGTGGTAGAAAGGGGTTATTATATGCACATAAGTGGTGAAAAGTGGTAGAGAGTGGTGAATAAGGAGAACGCACACCATGTTCATGGGTGAGTACAACCACACAATCGATATTAAGGGTAGATTGATCGTCCCTACAAAGTTCCGCGAACAGCTTGGGGAAGCTTTCGTGATAGCAAAGGGAAATGATGGTTGTCTTGCGATCTATACGAATGAGGCCTGGGAAACCTTCATGAAAAAGATCCAAGCTCTGCCGGCCAATAAGGATATCAGAACTTACGTCCGTGCGATCGCGGGTTCCGCGGTGGCTGTGGAAGCGGACAAACAGGGAAGAGTCCTGGTCCCCGGCAACTTAAGGGAGTATGCCGGACTTGACAAAGATGTTGTTCTTGCAGGCGTTATTGACAAGATAGAAGTCTGGGATAAAGAGAAATGGAACAGCCAGACCGACATCGACAACATCGATGACATCGCTGAAGAAATGGCGGAACTGGGGCTCTCCATCTAGGGGAAGAGGAAGGAGCCAGAAGTGGGATTTGATCACAAATCGGTTCTGCTGAGGGAAGTGATAGAAGGGCTTCGCATACGGCCTGAAGGGACCTACGTGGACGGCACGTTAGGAGGCGGCGGACACTCGTATCACATCCTCGAGAAACTGAACGATCAGGGGAGATTGATCGGGATAGATCAGGACGAAGCGGCAGTTGCAGCCGCCGGGGAACGTCTTGAAAGATTTACAAACGTCACGATAGTACGTGACAACTACTGCAACATCCTGCAGGTGCTCGGGACGCTGGGAACAGAAAAGGTCGACGGTATACTGCTGGATCTGGGAGTATCATCATATCAGCTTGATACGCCCGAGAGGGGATTTTCCTATAGAAGTGATGCGCCTCTTGATATGAGGATGGATACAAGAGGTGCGAAGACGGCGGCAGACATAGTGAACGGCTATTCCTGCGATGAGCTTACAAGGGTCATCAGGATGTATGGGGAGGAGAAGTTTGCCGCATCTATCGCAAAACACATTACGGCAGCCAGGGAAGGCGGCCCAATTAAGACAACGGGAGAGCTTGTCGAGATCATAAAGGCATCGGTACCCGCAAAAGTATTAAGAACGGCGGGGCATCCGGCCAAACAGACATTTCAGGCACTTCGCATCGAACTTAACAACGAACTCAAAGTACTGACCGATACACTTGACGATATGATAGACCTTCTGAATCCGGGAGGAAGGATAGCGGTGATCACGTTCCACTCGCTGGAAGACAGGATCGTCAAGAACATATTCAAAAACGCGCAGGATCCGTGCACCTGCCCTCCGGATTTTCCGGTCTGCGTATGCGGTAATACCCCCAAGGGGAAAATCATTACGAGAAAGCCGATACTGCCGGATGAAGAGGAAATGACGGATAATCCCAGAGCTAAGAGCGCAAAGCTCAGGATATTCGAGAAAAAATAAAATAACGGAATATTTTGTAAAAATCTTTGATATTAGACACAAGATATAGTATACTCGGAAAGAAGGTGTTTTAGTGGCTGCCAGAAGAAGAGATTACGTTTACGGTAATACGGCAAGAGCCCTTCGACCAATTGAAAAGGAAGTAAGATCACCCAGGAAGCTGTCTGCCAAGTCCCGCAAGAACATTGACAGGGATACGGGTATGAATCCCGGGTTCATGATTTTCATGACACTTGCGATGGTACTTACGGGTATCGTCTGCGTACAGTATATTCGCCTGCAGTCCTCGCTTACGACGTATGTTAATACGATCTCGGCGATGGAAGTCGAACTGCAGGGACTTCGTGCGGAAAACGACGACTACGAGAGCCGCATCAAGGGCGCGATAGGATTGGAGAACATTAAGAAACGCGCCATGGATGAGCTCGGAATGACATATGCAAGCGATGAGCAGATCGTTGTATATAACAGCGAAGGAACCGATTACGTCAGACAGTTTGTTTCCATCGAATGATACGGGTGATCTCCGGATAGCATAAAGGATATACGGTTTTGGCTAAGCGGAGTAAGCAGAACGGATCAAACAGATTCACACAGAAGATGTCAATAAAGCTGGCAGTATTGTTTGTAATGATACTGGTGGCTTTTGGTTTTTTAGGGATCCGCCTGTTTATCATAAACCGTAATGACGGCGAGAAGTACAAGAAGAGGGTATTGTCCCAACAGGCATACGACAGCGTTACGATACCCGCAAAACGCGGTGATATCGTAGACCGCAACAATACAAAGATCGCCGTCAGTCAGAAGGTTTATAACGTCTGTGTCGATTCAAAGACGCTCAACAAAGATGACGGTGCTTTGATCGAGAGCACGATCACGGCGCTTTTTTCCACACCTGTCGAATTCACATATACGAAGGACGAGCTTCGGTCCTTCATCCTTTCCAATCCCGACAGCCAGTACAGAATAGTTGCCAAGAAGCAGAGCTACGAGGCGGTAAGCGAGATCATGAACATGGTCAACAATCCGTCCATGTACCCTGATTTTACGGGCGTGTGGCTCGAGGATACATATATCCGTCAGTATCCGTACAATTCGCTTGCCTGTGATGTCATCGGATTTGTTCAGGGTGAGAATGAGGGCGCGTACGGACTCGAGGAATATTATAACGATGTTCTTGTCGGAACAAACGGAAGAGAATACGGATATCTCAATGATGACGAGAACCTGGAGAGGACACTTAAACCCGCACAGGACGGCAAGACGCTTGTTACGAGCCTTGACGTGAACATACAGAGTATCGTGGAGAAGAACATTCTCGCGTTTAACGAGGAACACAGGGATGAAGCGCGTGAAGGTGCGGGATCAACGAATACCGGCGTTATCATTATGAACCCGAATAACGGCGAGATACTTGCGATGGCAAGCTATCCCACGTACAACCTCAACGATCCGAGAAATACAGACGGGCTTGACATAGAGGTTGAACTCGATCCCGACAAGTACGGCCTTATGAACGGGATACTTGATCCGGGTGCTGATCTTGAGCATATGAATGATGCAGAGATCGCCGAGGCCGTCAGGAACATGACTCTTGAGAACCGGACTTCGGAAGGCATCATACCCGAGGAGGGAAATAACGGTGAGGCCAAGGAAGAGGAAAAGGATAACAAGGAAGATAAGGAAGAAAATACTTCTTCCGGAAACATTGATATAAATGTCGGCGGCAACAATGAAGAGAACGGAGAGAACCCTTCCGGAAGCGATGATCCGTACGAGGGCCTGACATATGCGGAGGCCTATGAGAAGGCTTATGAAGATGCCAAGATGGAAGCGCTCAACGCCTTATGGAAGAACTTCTGTATCAACTTCACATACGAACCGGGATCGACGATGAAGCCGTTCACGATGGCGGCAGGTCTCGAGGACGGAATACTTAAAGGCGATGAATCATATGTATGTAACGGTGTTATGACGGTCGGAGATCACGAGATCCACTGCAGCAACCGTCTCGGACACGGAACTCTCACATTTGCTGGTGCCATTGAGCAGTCCTGTAACATCGCGTTCATGAAGATCGGTGCCGCTATCGGCAAGAACGTATTCATGAAGTACAATCAGATATTCAACTTCGGTCTCAAGACAAATGTAGACCTTACCGGAGAGGCACTGACCAATTCCCTCGTATTTGACGTCAATACGATGACTCCGACCGACCTTGCCATCAGTTCGTTCGGACAGGGATTCAACGTTACCATGATACAGATGGTAACGGGATTTTGCAGTCTCATAAACGGAGGATATTACTACAAGCCCCATGTCGTGACGAAGGTTCTTGATTCTGCCGGTGCCACGGTTGAAACGATTGAGCCGAGGATACTCAAGCAGACCATTTCCGAAGAGACGAGCGCGAAGATGAGAGAACTCTGCATAGGTGTTGTAGACAACGGTACCGGTAAGAGCGCAAGACCCGCGGGATACAGGATCGGAGGTAAGACGGGAACTGCCGAGAAATACCCCCGTGATAAGCACAATTATGTCGTTTCGTTCATGTCGTTCGCACCCGCCGATGATCCGCAGATAGTCTGCTATGTCGTTGTGGACGAACCCAACACCGGAAACCAGGCCGTTTCCAAATACGCAGCCGTTTTGTGCAAAGACATTCTCACGGAGGTCCTTCCGTATATGGGTATATTCCAGACGGAAGAACTTACCGAGAAGGAAGCCGAAGAACTTGCCGAGAAGCAGCAGGATTTCTCAAAAGGTTCATCCGGAGAAGAGGAAGGCGTTGAGGTTGAAGGCGAGATAATCGTCGATCAGGACAAGGAGCAGAACGGTACCGAGAAGAAGGAATCAAACGGAGCGATAACCTTCGTGGATGAAAACGGAAACAAACTTGATGAAGAAGACACCACCGACAGGAAAGTGGAGATAGACCCCGCGACAGGATACGCGATAGATCCGACAAGCGGCATTCTCCTTGATCCGCAGACAGGCGAACCGATCGAACCGGTTTCGGATCTGTGGGATTAACGGTGCTGTGAAGATATAAAAAGGGGAGATAAGCAAGGAAATGAAAACACTTGTTATCGGAAAAGGGATGAGCACGGTTCTTCCCGCCAATCTTCTGATGGCAAAAGGGAACTCGTGCATTGTACTGGCAACGGATGACTCCGTCTATGAGGAAGATATCATAGAGGGCCTCAACAGTCCCGAGGAAGCTGCGGTATATGTCGCAACGCTCCCGGAAAGCGTTCTGTCTGCGGTTGGAGATGTCGTGATCACCGATGATGCCCTCGGATACAAGGACCTGATACTCGAACTGTCGGCACTCGGTCATAAGGTTATCGGACAGACAGAACTTGCGTTTTCGTATGATCGCGGAAGGGTTGTTGCGGTAACCGGCACAAAAGGCAAGACGAGCTGCACTTCGCTTCTCGGCAAGATAATAAAGGACAGGACACGAAACGCTTTTATTGTGGATTCGTCGGATTCATATGCGGATTCCGTGTTCCAGACAACAAGGGATTCCACGACGGTCATCAAGATGAGCGAGGAACACCTTGAACTGGCGGATACGTTTCATCCCGTTGTATCCGTAATAATAAATATCAAGCAGGCGAATGATTCGGGCCTGCCTTTCTCCGAGTATAAGGAACTTATCGAAAAGGTTACGGCCCAACAGACCGTAAAGGACCGCGTGATCTTAAACTATGAGGACGAGATAACGAGAGCGTTCGGAATGAAGCTCGACGTAACGCAGGATGCCCCGAGGCCGTTCTTCTTTTCGACAAAACGTGAACTCAAAAGAGGACTGTTCCTTATAAATGACAGAATAATACTCAGAGACGGGTGGGGTGAGCGCGAGCTCATGAAGACATCCGACATTCGGATAGTCGGCAATCATAATCTCGAGAATGCATTTGCGGCGATAGCGGCCGCATACAAATACGGTATTCCGACGGACAACATAATAAAGTCATGCAAAGAGTTTGAACCGGTTGCCCACAGAGTCGAGTACGTTGCAACGAAGAACGGAGTGAGATTCTATAACGATTCCAAGGGAACCGATGTGGGATCGGCGATCAACGGCATCGAGGCCATGGACTGTCCGACCTACCTTATAGGTGGGGGCTATGACAGCGGTGCGGATTACGGTGAATGGATAGATTCGTTCCGCGGTAAGGTCAAGAAGCTCGTTCTTATCGGACAGACAAAGGAGAGAATGGCAAGCTGTGCTCATGAGCACGGATTCAATGATTATATATATGCCGACAATCTCGAGGAAGCGATAAGTATCTGCACGTGTCACGCCAACCCCGGCGAGGCCGTTCTGCTTTCACCCGCGTGCGAGGAGAGAGGCATGTACAGAAGTTACGAAGAAAGAGGAAATGCTTTCAGGGCTATAGTTAAGAGTCTATGAGTGAACAGACGAGACCCCAAAAGAAAAAAACAAAATATTTCTTCGATTACACTATGCTGTTCATAGTTGTGTTCCTGATACTTTTCGGGCTTGTAATGCTTTATTCCACGAGCTCTTACGAGGCCAACATCAAATTCGAGGACCCGGCATTCTATTTCAGGAAGCAGGCTGTGGCATCGGCGATCGGTATAGCGGTCATGCTCGTCATAATGGTCATCGATTATCACGTTGTCCAGAGATTTGCGTTTGTGGCTTATGTTGTATCACTCGTCCTTATCCTTCTTGTTCTGTCACCCCTCGGTTATGAGGCCGGCGGTGCGAGAAGATGGCTGAACCTCGGTATGTCACTGCAGCCGGCAGAGGTCGCAAAGCTTGCGCTTATCATATTCTTTGCGTCTGTAGTGTGTAAGTATTCCGAAGCCATCAAGACAAAGAAAGGATTCCTGCTTGTCATAGGAATGGCTGTTCCTCATGCACTTTGCGTACTGACCATCACCCAGAACCTCAGTTCAGCCATAATAATATTCTGCATCGTTCTTATGATGCTGTTCGTCGCAACTCCCCAGTACAAGGAATACTTTGTTATAGCGGGTATTGCCGCGGCGCTGGCGGTAATTGTCATTCTTCTTGTCAAATACGATGTCATACCGACAAGCCTGTCGTACAGATTTGCCCGTATCAAAGCATGGATGGATCCCGAGAGTTATGCCGCGAACAAAGGTTTCCAGACGCTTCAGGCGCTTTACGCGATAGGGTCCGGCAATTTCTTCGGAAAGGGACTGGGTGAGAGTATCCAGAAGCTCGGGTATCTGCCGGAAGCCCAGAACGATATGATTTTCTCGATAATATGTGAAGAACTCGGCCTTTTCGGTGCAATAGCCATCATCATCCTGTTCATGATCCTGATCTGGAGATTCATGGTCATTGCCAATAATGCCCAGGATATGTTCGGAGCTCTTCTCGTTGTCGGAGTAATGGCTCATATTTCCATTCAGGTCATACTGAACATAAGCGTTGTCACAAATACGATACCCAATACGGGAATAACCCTTCCGTTCATCAGTTACGGAGGATCGTCGATCGTGTTCCTGCTGGCGGAAATGGGGCTGGTACTGAGCGTTTCAAGAAGCATAAGGCTGGAGGGATAGCATGCCAAAGATGCCTAAGCTTCCCAAGCTCCCGCCAATGCCCAAGCTCCCCAAGGTTTTTAAGAGCAACAAAGTCATCAGGGTGCTTCTTACGATCGTCGTGATCATGGGAGTCCTGTGCGGGGTCGCCGCTTTTTTGTGGCATAATTATTCGATAACAAGCGTTACTGTAACCGGTAACTCGCATTATACCGAAGAAGAGATCAAGGATATGGTCTTCAACGGCCCGTATCTGTATAACTCGCTGATACTCTCGGTTATATACCGCAACAAGAGCATAGAAGACATTCCGTTTATCGAGAAGATGGATGTTGATATTGTCAGCGCCAACTCCGTTCGTATAAACGTATATGAAAAAGCGGTTGCAGGATACGTTGAGTATCTCGGACATTACATGTATTTCGATAAGGACGGTATAGTTGTCGAGAGTTCCAACAGGAAGATCGAAGGCATTCCGTTCGTTACCGGCCTGTCATACGATCATGTTGTGCTTCATGAGCCGCTTCCGGTCAGGGATCCGTCTGTTTTCCTGACGATCCTCAATGTCACGCAGCTTCTCGGGAAGTATGAGATCACAACGGACAGGATAGCTTTTGATTCGGACAGCCGTATCACGCTTTATTTCGGTGATGCGAGAGTATCACTCGGAACGGATGATTACATTGATGAGAAAATCAATGAGATGCACCTTCTGCTTCCGCAACTTAAAGGGTATTCCGGAGTGCTTCATATGGAAAATTACGTAGGCGAGGAAGTCAACTTCTCGTTTGACAAGGACAAGGAAGAAGAACCCGAGCCCGAAGAAGCCGAGAGTGAAGAGGCTGAAGAAGAAGCCAAAGAATAAAAAAAATAGAGAAAAATAAAAAAAAGTGTTGAATAATTAAACAAATATATATATTATATGTTTGTATGGGTTTACGTAATATTGTTGACGTAACAAATTGTGGTTGGATAATTTTCAGACACAAGTAATAAATATGAGGGATAGTTTAGTGATTGTAAGGAGGAGTCAGACGTGCTGGAGATTAAAAACAATGAAGTAGAAGCTGCAGCAAGAATTCTCGTCGTTGGGGTCGGCGGGGCCGGTAATAATGCGGTCAACCGTATGGTCGAAGAGAATATTGCCGGGGTTGAGTTCCTGGGGGTCAATACCGACAGCCAGGCACTTAAGATGTGCAATTCACACAGACTGTTACAGATCGGAGAGAAGCTCACACAGGGACTTGGTGCCGGAGCTGTTCCCGAGATCGGAGAAAAAGCCGCCGAAGAGTCGGCGGAGACTATAGCAACAGCCATCAAAGGTGCGCACATGGTATTCGTTACCTGCGGAATGGGTGGCGGAACAGGTACCGGTGCGGCACCCGTAATAGCAAAGATCGCAAAGGAACAGGGTGCGCTTACCGTCGGTATCGTTACAAAGCCTTTCAGATTCGAAGCCAGAAAGCGTATGGAGAATGCGATCGGCGGAATAGAAAAGCTTAAACAGAACGTTGACACACTTATCGTCATTCCCAACGATAAGCTCCTTGATATAGTAGACAGAAGAACCAGCATGGCCGATGCCCTCAAAAAGGCCGATGAGGTATTACAGCAAGGTGTACGCGGTATTACCGATCTTATAAATGTTCCTTCGCTCATCAACCTTGACTTTGCGGATGTACGTACCGTAATGCAGGACAAGGGTATCGCACATCTCGGAATCGGAATGGCGAGCGGTGATGACAAAGCCGTTGAGGCTGTTAAGCTTGCGGTTAATTCCCCTCTCCTTGAGACGACGATACAGGGCGCGAGCGATCTTATCGTTAACATATCCGGTGATATTTCCCTTTACGATGCTTATGATGCGGTTGAATACGTAAGAGATATCACGGGTGATGAAGTTAACCTGATAATGGGTGCGCGTGACGACTCCAGAGAAACGGATACATGTACGGTTACCGTATTTGCAACAGGTATAGATGAGAATGCCGTTAAGGCTCAGCCGACGGCACAGCCGGGTGCAAGATATGCAAGAAGACCCCAGCAGGGTATGCCCGGCATGGGTATGGTCAATCCGGGTATGCCCGGTAATATGCCTGCAATGAACGGCATCGGACAGATGCAGCCGGGAATGCTCGGAGGCATGATGCCCAATATGCCTCAGCCCATGTACGGTAATCAGACTGGTGCGGGATTTGCTCAGAATGCCGCTCCCGTTATGAACAATCCGGCCGGTGCGGCAGCAATGACCGGAGCAATGCCTGCTCAGCAGTTGGGACAGCAGGTTCAGCCGGGTATTCCGACACCTTCGCAGCCTACACAGCGTACAGTAAGTTCTTTATCCGGAATATCAAGACCCACGGCTCCTCTTGAGAGCAAGGTTGAGGCCAAGTCGATAAAGATACCGGATTTCCTCAAGAATAAATAAGAGAACAGGAGAGAACTTATGAAGTGTCCATTTTGCGGTCATGAAAACACAAGGGTTATTGACTCGAGACCCGCTGACGATAATAATTCAATAAGACGTCGTCGTGTATGCGACGAGTGTGATAAGAGATTTACAACATACGAGAAAGTCGAGACTATCCCTATCATTATCATCAAGAAGGATAATAACAGGGAGACATATGACAGAGCCAAGATCGAAGCGGGTATTCTCCGTGCATGCCATAAGCGCCCGGTATCGGCTTCAAGGATCAGCCAGATAGTAGATGAGGTTGAGACGGCGATATTCTCGTATGAGGACAAAGAGATACCGAGCAGTATAATCGGTGAACTCATAATGGCTAAGCTCAAGGATCTTGATGCAGTTGCGTATGTAAGATTCGCATCGGTATACAGAGAGTTCAAGGATGTCAATACATTCATGGACGAGCTGAAGAAAGTTCTTAAATAGTATTATGACAATTAAATAGGCTGTAACACTCCGCACT
>JAEEGL016483514.1_pt1 | contig 18784 bp, 16 predicted proteins | sample 9134231 | NCBI WGS metagenome assembly JAEEGL01 (sample SAMN16246548, study PRJNA631951) | gut metagenome | biome: gut microbiome; feature: rumen; material: fiber-attached | host: Bos | place: Iran: Karaj | collected 2018-10 | reverse complement strand
CGGGGGTCTTGCTTTTTTGACGCATTTGCGTAAAATAGAGGTATACCATGCGGAAACAAACGGAAGGGGAGCCCCCTATGGAAGTCTTCACCACCATGATCACTCCGTTCCGGAAAGACGGCGGCGTCGACCGGGACGCCGCACTCCGGTACGTGGACTGGTATTTTGAAAACGGGCTGGACGGGATCTTCGCCGTATGCCAGTCCAGCGAGATCTTTTTCCTGTCGCTCCGGGAGCGGGAGGAGCTGAACCGCGCGGTTTACGGAAGAGCGAAGGAGCTTTCCCAAAAGGGAGGCCGCCCCTTCACGGTGGTTTCCTCCGGGCACGTATCGGAGGATCCGGACGAGCAGCTTGAGGAGCTTCTTGCGGTGGCGGAGGGCGGGACCGACGCCCTGATCCTGATCACCAACCGCCTCGATCCGAAAAACGAGGGGGACGCGGTCTTCCTCCGGAACGCGGAAAGGCTGCTTAAAAAGCTTCCCTCCGGCCTTCCGCTCGGTCTTTACGAATGTCCCTATCCCTATAAAAGACTCGTGACGCCGGAGATCCTCTCCTGGTGCGTCGGAACCGGAAGGTTCCGGTATATGAAGGATACCTGCTGCGACGCGCAGACGATCGCGGAGCGCGTGAAGCTCCTGAAAGGGAGCGGCTTCCGCCTTCTCAACGCCAACTGCCAGACGCTTCTCGAAACCGTGCGCCGGGGAGCGGACGGATACTGCGGCATCATGTGCAATTTCCACCCCCGCCTGTACGCATGGCTCTGGGATCATTACCGGACCGACCCGGAAAGGGCGGATCTCGTCGGCGCGGCGATCGGGACCTTGGGGTTTATCGAGGGAGGCCTTCCGTACCCCCTGACCGCCAAGTATCACATGACGCTTTCGGGGATCCCCACGGAGCTTACCGCCCGCAGCCGCCCGGGAGAGGTCCTGACGGCCTACGGAAAGGGCTGCGTGGAGAAGATGAAGCTCCTTACCGACGGCATGGAGCGGGAGCTCGGCCTCCGCTGAAACGCGGGCGGGCGACCTCTTGACAAATCCCGGAAACGGGACTATAATCATGAAAGAAATCTGAAAAACGCATAGCGTCAGGGGTGCCTTGCGGCTGAGACAGACCTCGTCTGAACCCTTAACCTGATCCGGGCAATGCCGGCGTAGGGAGACGGAAAACGTGGCGAATCCGCGCGTACCGCTTTCCCGGCGGTACGCGTTTTTCATCCTGACAGGGAGGAGAATATGAAGCTTTCAAGAACCAGGATCCTGGTGGAGTGCGCGATCCTTTTGTCCTTCGCCACGGTCCTCAGCCTCTTCAAGATCGTCGATCTGCCTTACGGCGGATCGGTGACCGTCGCGTCCATGCTGCCGGTGGCGGTCATCGCTTACCGCCACGGCCTGGGATACGGCCTTCTTTCGGGGACGATCTACGGGATCGTCCAGCAGCTTCTGGGTCTGAAGACCCTCAGCTACGTCACCACCTGGCAGTCGGTCGTGGCGGTGATCCTGCTCGATTACGTGGTCGCCTTCATGGTGATCGGTCTTGCGGGGATCTTCCGCAAAAGGATCGGGAATCAGGCGGCGGCCATGACGCTCGGCGCGCTTCTTGCGTGCGTCCTGCGCTACGCCTGCCACGTGATCTCGGGCGCGACGGTATGGGCGGGCCTTTCGATCCCCACCGCCGGTGCGATCGCCTATTCTTTTGCCTACAACGCGACCTATATGATCCCGGAGACCATCGTCCTCGTGATCGCGGCCTACTATATCGGTTCCTCGCTGGATTTCCGCACCGAGCAGCCGGTGCGCATCATCCGCCGGAAGACCGGCCTGGCGGCGACGGTGTTTATGATCCTCGGCGGGTTCCTTCTGGCGGCAGCCCTGATTTACGACGTGGCCGCCGTTTTCGGCAAGCTGCAGAACGCCGAGACCGGCGAATGGTATCCCGAGGGGCTTGCACAGGTGGCCTGGCCGGCGGTCGCGATCGTGACGGCGGTCGGCGCCGCGGCGGCGATCGTCTTCTTTGTCCTCGCCGCGAAGAAACGGAAAGAAGCGGCGTGATGAGCCGATGGGGACGCCGGACGGGAGGCCGTCCGGCGTCTTTCCGCCCGGGATCATTTGCGGGACGGGACGCCTTGATTCCTTCCGGGAAATATGGTAAAATACAAACGGACGCCTTCCGGTCTTCCCGGAGGCGCCGCGACCCATGAAGCTCCGTCGGAGAAGCCCGCTTCGTTCCGCGCGGGGAAAAAGAGAGGCTATGTTATGAAAACTATCGCAACACGCGCCGCGGCCGTTCTTCTGCTGGCCGCCATGCTCTTCCTGCTGGTCGCCTGCGATCATACCCACGTCGACAAGGAAGTCAAGGAGATCTGCGAACAGGCCTTCGTTTATGTGGACGATTATCTGAAGGGCAACCGGGATATCATGACGACGTATACCGCGGTTCTGGCGCTGTATACCTATTGGGACGGTCTGGATATCGAAACGACGAAGTATACCGTCACGCGGAACTTTCAGGCGAAAATGATGATGAAAAACGTCCTGGAGTCTCTTTCGCGTCAGGCAAGCGGCGAAGACGCCCGCGCCGCCATCCTCCGGCAGAGGAACGAGCTCGCCGATATCGCGGGACTTCCCAAACTCAAGACCAAGTAAATTCGACCCGAAAGGGGAGAGGATCCTATGAAATTCCTGGACCGGCTGGAATACAAATTCGGCAGAAGAGCGCTTCGGAACCTGATGCTGTATATCGTGATCGGAATGGCGATCGTTTTCGTCAGCGATTTCATTCTCTATCCGCAGATCGGGATCACGCTTTCGGAGCTTTTCACCTTTGACCGCGCCATGATCTTCTCCGGACAGGTGTGGAGGGTCCTGACCTTTGTCTTTCTGCCGCCGGATTCCAGCATCATCTTCATCGTCTTCGCCCTGTACTTCTACTGGATGATCGGGAGCTCCCTGGAAAACGCCTGGGGCGCCTTCCGCTTCGACGTTTATTATCTGGTCGGCGTTCTCGGCACGATCGCGGGCGGTCTTCTGGTTGGCAGCGCCACCAACGTCTATCTGAACCTTTCTCTGTTTTTCGCCTTCGCGATGCTGTTCCCGAATCACGAGGTCAGGCTCTTTTTCTTCATCCCGATCCGGGTCAAATGGCTTGCCATCCTGGATGCGGTGCTTTTTGTGATCGGCTTTGTCTTTTCCGGATGGGGCGGCAGAGTCTCGATGCTCGTTTCCATCGCGAATTTCTTTCTGTTCTTCGCGGGGGATTTCATCGAGATGTTCCGCAGCTGGAAGAGAAAAAGACAATTCAGGCGCGATTTTCGCCGCTGAAAAAACCTCTTGTTTTGCGGGAAATTTCATCTTGACAAAGGAAGGCGAGTGTGCTATAGTATACGAGTCGTCCGGCGATAGGCTGGTGTAGCTCAGCCGGTAGAGCAGCTGATTTGTAATCAGCAGGTCGGGGGTTCGAATCCGTCCACCAGCTCCACCGTTTCTCCGGCGCCAAGTGAACAGGGGAGTGTTCCCGAGTGGCCAAAGGGGGCAGACTGTAAATCTGTTGTCATCGACTACGGTGGTTCGAATCCACCCGCTCCCACCAAAAAGAAAAAGTCGCGTCAGCGGCTTTTTCTTTTTGTTCTCTTCACTCTTCTCTCTTCGTTCTTCTCTCTTCTCTTCTCTCCGTTTTCCTCTGCGGCTCTTTCCGGTGAAGAGAGAAGAGAGAAAAGAGAAAAGAAAAGGTAGCTTTGCTACGCAAAGCATTGATCGTATGGAAAGCGGAGACTTAACAACCACTGGGGACAGCACGTTGTCGACGCCTTGAGGGCGCTGCATGCGGCGAGATCCCGGCAAATACTGCTTTGACTGCCGGCGGAGGAGGGATCGGTTATGGAAGACAGAAAGATCGAAATCAGGAACTATTGGAACGGGATCTCCGATTCGGAATGGTACCGGTCTTTACGGACCGAAGAGAGGCTGAAAAAACTGAGGGATGATCCCAAAACCGCGTTTTACCCCGGCGTGCTGGAACGGATGGAAAGATACGTCGGAGAATTCAAAGGAAAGAGGATTCTGCTGCCGTCAAGCGGCGACAATCATGCGGCCTTTGCGTTTGCTCTCATGGGAGCAAAGGTGACCTCGGCCGATATCAGCGAACGGCAGCTGGAGCATGCCGCGAGCATTTCCGGGAACTGGGATCTCGAGATCGATTACGTTTGCGATGATACGACGTATTTATCCGCATTCGGCGACGGGACGTTTGATCTGGTTTACACGTCGAACGGGACGCTTTCATGGATCGACGACCTGACGGCAATGTACGGAAACGTGGAAAGAGTCTTGAAAAAGGGCGGGTATTCGGCGATGTATGACGTTCATCCCTTTACCAGACCCTTTACGATGGAAGCGTGGAAAGAGCCTGCGATCCGGAAATCCTATAACGACGTGTTTCCGGATCTGCATTGGAGAGTCCAGGATATCGTCAACGCCAACGCGCAGGCAGGGCTGCGGATCCTGGAAATGGCGGAGCTCCCGTCGGCGGACGCCTCGTTTTGGTATACCTTCGAGGAGCTGAAAACAAAAACGGACGAGGAGACCGCAAACGTCAGCGACTGGAAGCACAATCCCATGGCGGCGATCCCGGTGTGGATCGCGATGATTGCGCAAAAATAACATCGCACGAAATGCGGGTTTGCCGCGGCGCATGCGGGAGCGCGACGGAAAAAAGAGAGGAGAAAGACATGTACGGAGCGATCATCGGCGATATCGTCGGATCCATATACGAGTTCAACAACGTCAAGACGAAGGAATTCCCGTTTGTCTCCCGGGGATGCTCATTTACCGACGATACGGTCATGACCGTGGCGGTGGCCAGAGCGCTCCTTCAGAGCAGGGAGCAGAGGAAGCCCTTCAAACCGCTTCTGGTGCGGGAAATGCAGACGCTGGGCAGAAGGTTCCCTGACGCCGGATACGGCGCGAGGTTTTCTCTTTGGCTCCGCATGGAGGATCCGCAGCCCTATGGAAGCTTCGGCAACGGCTCGGCCATGCGCGCATCTCCCTGCGGACTGATCGCGGTGACGCTGAAGGAGACGGTCTCCCTGGCCCGCGCCTCGGCGGAGGTCACGCACGATCATCCGGAGGGCGTCAGGGGCGCGGAGGCGACCGCGGCGGCGGTGTTCCTGGCCAGAACGGGCAGGACCAAAGAGGAGATCGGAGAGTATATCCGTTCCAATTACTACGATCTTTCATGGACTCTCGACGAGATCCGGCCCTCGTACCGTTTCAACGAGACCTGCCCGGGGACGGTGCCGCAGGCCCTCGAGGCCTTCCTGGAGTCGAACGACTTTGAGGATGCGATCCGGAACGCCGTGTCGCTCGGCGGCGACAGCGACACCCTGGCGGCCATCGCCGGTTCGGTCGCGTGGTCCTATTACCGCTTTCACGGTCCGCAGTGCCGGGACACGCATAAGAAAGAAGGACGGATCTGGCCGGAATCGTGCGACCGGATCGTCGAGGGATACGGGATCGACGCCATGCTGCCGGAGGATTTTGTCAGGACGATCGACGATATGGACGTCGCGCGGGTCGCGCGGGGCGGGACTTATGACCGTACGGGCTTCTGCTCGCCGATCCCGGTCGAATGAAAAGCACAGCGAAAAGGCAGACGCGCGGACGTCTGCTTTTTTTGCGGAGAAGTCCGGGCCGTTGCCCGAAGGGAACGAGTGTGGTATAATGAAGAAAACCGTCGTGCCGGCTGTGACGGGCGCGGCGGCGATCGGGAAAGGGCGGTGGATCCGTTGGGGGATATTTTGAATTCGATCCGCGTGAGCGTGCCGAACTGGAAAGACGGCGCGGCGTTTGATTCTCTTCTCTCTTTTTTGTGCGAATACCGGGACTGCGTGCAGCAGGTCGCCTTTTTCAGTTCGGATTTTCATCCGCCCCAGCCGCTGGAAACGGCGAAGGAACACGCCGCGATCCTCAGGGAACGCATCCGCCGGGTGAAGGAGCAGGGCTTTTCCTCTGGGATCAACGTGCTTTCCACCCTCGGCCATCACACCGAACGGCTGGACGAAATGGTGAAGGGGGACTGGCGCCGCCTGACGAACGTCGAAGGGGAGGAATGCGCCGGCTCGTTCTGCCCCGGGGATGCGCGCTACCGGGAGGAATACGTCAAGCCTCTTTATGAGATCTATGCGGCCGCCGCTCCCGATTTCATCTGGGTGGACGACGACGTGCGGTACGGGCATTTCCCCGTGGGGAACGGCTGTTTCTGCAGGGAATGCGTCGCGCGCTTCAACGCGAGGAGCGGGACTTCCTATACGCGAGAGGAGCTGAAAACCGCGCTGGAAACGCCGGAAAACACGGAACTCCGCAAAGAATGGCTCCGGGAGCAGAGCGAAAAGATCGCGGAGCTTCTGCGTTTCGTCGGCAGGACGGTCCGCGCGGTCGACGACGGGATCACGCTGGGATTCATGACGGGCGAGCGGTATTTTGAAGGATACGATTTTGCGCTCTGGGCGGATGCGCTCTCGGAAGACGGCGCGTACGAGATCCTGTGGCGGCCGGGCGGCGGCGCCTACAGCGACCGCCCCTTTTCCTCGATGGTCGAAAAGGCGCGCCAGATCGGGCGTCAGTGCGCGCGCCTGCCCGGAAACGTGACCGGTATCCAATCCGAGATCGAGGATTACCCGTATCGCATCCTGTTCAAGAGCCCGCGTTCGACCGCTCTCGAGGTCCTGCTCTACACGGCGGCGGGATGTACCGGCGCCGCGCTCAACGTACTGCCCAACGCGCCGCGCGGAGAGCCGGTCGAGGTGATGCGCGGACACTTCGAAGCGCTGCGAAGGGCGATCCCCTTTGAAAGGCTGCTTTCGGAAAAACTCGGACGCGCGCCTTCGGCCGGCGTCTGGGAGGGCTGGCACAAGGACCTGCAGGCGGCGCTGGACGGCGATTTCCTCTCCGGCGGCGGCAGCGTTTTCCCCGACGCATGGGAGGAACTCTTTTCCCTCGGTCTGCCCGCGTGCAGCCGGCTGGAAGACGCCTGCTGTTACCTTCTGACCGGGAGATCGCCCCGTGCCCTGGAGGAGAAAGAGCTTATCCGGATCCTCTCGGGCGGGGTCTATATGGACGCGGAAGCGCTCGACGAGCTCAATCGCATGGGATACGAGGACCTGACGGGCTTTCGCGTGGGAAAAGCTTTCCCGGAGGACAGCGTGGAGGTCTATGCGGATCACCCGCTGAACGCGGGGATCGCGGGCAGGACGCGTCTCTGTCCGCAGGTATTCGTGCGCGGAAGCTCGGCGGAGCTTTTGCCCGCTCCGGGAGCGGAGACGCTCTGCTTCCTGGAGGATCACCGGGGGCGGCGGAAGGCGGCCTGTTCGATGGGGATCCGGCGGAACAGGCTCGGAGGGACCGTGTGCGTTTCCTCCCATTACGCGCGAAGCGCGTTTTCGGACACGCTGCGCTCGGCGGAGATGAAACGGCTTTTCCGTTACCTTTCGGGAGACGGTCTGCCCTTCCTGACCGAAAGCTGCGTGCGGCTTCTGGCGTCGGTCCGCCGTACGCCGCAGGGCGACGCGGTCGCTCTTCTGAATCCGAATTTCGACGTTCTGGAAAACACGGCGGTCCTTCTCGGCGGCGATCTGCAAACGGCGGCGATCACGCTGGAGGACGGAAGGCGCGAGCTCCTGCGGGCGCGGGGGCGTGACGGAGCCATGACGCGGTTTGTCCTTCCGCCGCTTCCGCCGTACGCCATGGCGCTTCTCGAACGGGGAGAATAAAGAAAAAGACCGGAGGTATTGCAGCTTGAAGGAATTCTTATATGCCATCGGACAGAAAACCGGCAGAGCGCCCGTGATCCGCAAGCTCGGCGCGATCGGGCCGGGGATGGAGCAGACGCCCGTTCTGTGGAACGGGGAACTCTGGCTCGTGGAAAGCATGGCGCCGGACGAGGTCTGTTCCAGACAATATATCCGCGTGCGGCACGAGGCGACCGGCCGCGTGTGCGCTCCCTTCGGCGCTGATTATTATTTTGCGTCCGCTTATGCCGAAGGAGATACCCTTTACGTCTTTGCGTCGTCCCGGTTTGACGACAGGCCGCTTACGATGTATCAGTCGGAAAACGCCGAGGAATGGCACGATCCCCGCGGCGGTCATCAGATCCGGATGTTTTTTACGAAGGATCTGACCGAATGGAAGAGCAGGGACGTTCTCACGGTCCCGGAAAGGCGGCTGTGGAACACGTCGGTCTGCCGCGGCGACAGCGGTTACGTGATGGCGATCGAAATGAGCGCCTGCCCCGGCCGGGAGGATCCCGCCGTCGGGGACCCGTTCACCTGCTTTTTCGCCCGCTCCGACGATCTTATGCAATGGGAATTGATGCCGGATGCGTGCGCCTATACCCCTGAACGCTACAACGCCTGTCCCGCACTGCGCTGGGCGAACGGCTGGTATTACATGATCTGCCTGGAAAGGCTGCCCTGCGCACGCTACGCTCCCTATATCTACCGTACGAAGGACTTCGACGCCTGGGAGGTCGGCTTCCACAACCCGATCATGATGTTCGGAGACGACGACAGAAAAGTGAAGCCCGGCTGCACGCTCTCGCCCGGAGAACGGGAGCTTCTGGAAACCGGCCTGAATATCAATTGCAGCGATCTGGATCTGTGCGAAGACCGGGGAAAAACGCGTATCTTCTATGCCAACGGCGATCAGATGACCTATTCTTTTCTGTGCGAGGCGGAATACGACGGCCCGCAGGACGAATTCCTCGCCGCCTTTTTCGCTTGACCGGCGGAAGGATGAAAAACGAAGCCCCGCCTTTCGGCGCGCCTGACGCGGCGGAGACGGGAGAAATATGGGAACGGAGAGGGTGGATCCATGCGCAGGATTATCGGAACGGCCGTATCGGCGCTTATCGTACTCGCACTTCTGGCGGCGGCTCTCACGGCCGGCGGCCGCGCGTTGACGGAGCTTGAGAAGGAGACGCTCCTGATCCTTCTCGCCGTCTGCGGATGCAGCGCCGCCTTCTGCTTTTTCGTCGGGGAGGCGACCCGGAATTTTTCCCAGATGGACAAGCTTTGGAGCCTTCTGCCCGTCGTCTATACCTGGATCGTCGCCGCGCGGGGAGGAATGAAGCTCCGCCTGGTCGTTTACGCCCTGATCGTGACGGCCTGGGGGATCCGTCTGACGGTCAATTTCGCGCGAAAGGCGCTTACCGCCTGAAATTCTGGGAAGGGGAGGAGGATTACCGCTGGTCGGTCGTCCGCGGCAGCCGGTTTTTCCGGAGGAGATTCGCCTGGGTGCTTTTCGACCTCTTCTTCATCAGCGTCTATCAGAATCTGCTCGTTCTGGCGATTATCCTGCCCGCTCTGGCTTCGATGGAGTCGGCCGTGCCCTTCGGCGCGTGGGACGCCGCTGCAACGGTCGCCGCGCTTCTCTTCCTTGTGCTGGAAACCGCGGCGGACGAGGTGCAGTGGCGTTTTCACCGGACGAAAAAGCGGCTCCTTGCGGAAGGGAAGACCCTTACGGAGCTGCCGCGGCCTTATGATCTCGGCTTCAACACACGCGGCCCCTGGGGGTATATGCGGCATCCGAACTATCTCGGGGAGCAGGGGATGTGGTTTTCGCTCTATTTCTTTGCCGTCGGAGCCGGCGTGACGAGCCTCGGCGTATTCCACTGGACGATGGCGGGACCGCTCCTTCTGATTCTGCTTTTCATGGGAAGCTCGGCCCTGGGAGAAAGGATCTCCTCCGGGAAATACCCGGCGTACGCCGGCTATATCGACAGGGTTTACAAATACCTGCCCCTCCGGAAATTCGATCCCGGCAGGGACGAAGAGATCAAACCGGTCTGAAAAGAAAAACAGCAGCCTCCGAGGCCCGGCCGCGGAGGCTGCTGTTTACGGATGGATCCTTTGTTCCGCCGTATCCGGCGTGCATTCGTTGAACCGGGCGAGCCGCCCGACGGCGCCTTCGACGGCGCTCTGCATCCGTTTCGTCACCCGGATCCCGTCTTCGTACCAGATGTTTTTGACGCGAAGGACATGCTCCCTGCGGTCCGCGGCCGCTTCGATCCGCCCGACGAACCGCTCTCCCCAGAGGATGGGGAGGACGTAGTATCCGTACCGGCGCTTGTCGGCGGGCGTGTAGATTTCCCAGGAATACCGGAATTCGAAGAGCGCCTCGATAAGCTTCCGGTCCCACAAAAAGGGATCGAGCGGGGCGAGAAACTCGCACCGGGGCCGGAACGCCGCGCCGTCCTTCAGGATCTCGCCGATCAGCGCCTGATCGTCCGCAAGGGCATAGAGCGGGCTTTTCAGCCCCTCGACCCCGACGGGGATGATCCTTTTTTCTCTTTCCAGATCGGAAAACGCGCGCTCCCGCTCATCGGTCGTCATGGGGATCCCGAGAAAGGCGTCGGAACGGCGGTCCGGGAGCATGCCGACCGCGCCGATCCGCCGGAGGATGCGCCATTTGATATGCTCCATCCTGTCCGGACAGGGGTCCGGAGCCGTGAGAATGCTTTCGGGAAGCCGCTTTGCCGCAAGATCATAGAATTTACGGGAGCCTTCCTTGTGATGGATCACGAGCCGACCGTCGGTATACATCTGTTCCAGGACCGAACGCGCCGCCCTGGAATTCTTGTGCCAGTTTCCGCTCCAGTGCACGGCCGAGTGCCAGAAGATCTCGCCTTCGACGGGGAGCGTGTCGGCGCTGACCGGCCCGTGCTTCCGGATGTATTCGGCCGTCCGGTCTTCCAGCTCCGCAAGCCCGTCGAACTGCCGCCCGTGCAGAAAGCTCTTTTTCCGGTATTCCTCAAAATACGGCCAGTCCTCGACCTGGAAGATCGAAAGCTCCTTGTCCGGGTAATCGATGAGACTGCGGTCTTTATAGAGAAGATCCCGGAGCGTCTTCTTCCGGAAGCCTCCGACCCGCGCCAGCAGGGTCAGCTCGGCGTTTTTGCCGCAGACGTCCACCGGATCGTATTGAATGCAGCCGGCCTGCCTGACGTAGGCGAGGGCGCCTTCTTTTCCCGCAAACCGGCGGTCGCCGAGAAGCCCCTGCTTCCGGAGCAGGAACCGCCGGACCTCTTCGATCGTCATACCCGCCCCCGCTTTCTCTTTCGTTTTTTCCTAATTATACTCTTTATTATATTCTATTTTTCCGGGAATGACAAGGGCGGGCGACAGAAAGACGGATCGCCGCGGCCGGCGTCTTTTCCGGAGGAGAAAGCTTGCAATCCGGCGGCGATTTGACTATAATGACAGGGAAGGCCGGAACGGCTTTTGAAGAGGGGGACAGCGATGGAATACATCCGCGTTACGAAGGAAAATCTCCGGAAGGAGCATATCTGCTGCGCGATCGCGAACGACAACGACGTACAGGTATCGTCCAAGAAGGCCTGGCTTGCCGACCGGTTCGACGAGGGGCTGGTCTTTTTGAAAAGCACGGAGCGCGGGAAATGCTTCATCGAGTATCTCCCGGCTGAAAACGCATGGAACCCCGTCGACGCGCCGGGATATACCTATATCGACTGCCTCTGGGTCTCCGGTTCCCTCAAGGGGCACGGGTACTCGAACGACCTGCTTGCGGCCTGTATCGAAGACAGCCGCGAAAAGGGCAGAAAAGGGCTCTGCATCCTGTCCTCCGCGAAAAAGAAGCCCTTCCTTTCCGATCCGAAGTATCTTTCCCACAAGGGCTTCCGTGTTGCGGACGCCGCGTCGAACGGGATAGAGCTCTGGTATCTGCCCTTCGCACCCGACGCCCGGCCGCCCCGTTTCCTGCCGCATGCCAAAGACCCGCATATCGGGGGAAAGGGGTATGTGCTGTTCTATACCGACCAGTGCCCCTTCAACGCGAAATACGTTCCGATCGTGGAAGAGACGGCGAAGGAAAACGGGATCCCCTTCCGGGCGATCCGGCTGAAGAGCAGAGACGAGGCGCGTTCCGCGCCGACGCCGGTCACCACCTACGCGCTCTTTTTTGACGGAGAGTATCTGACCAACGAGCAGATGAACGCCGCAAAACTCCTGAAGCTTGCAGCCCGGTGAACCGGGAAGGAGGGTGATACGATGGATTTTGCCGCCTTTCGGGAGGAGATCAGAGACTTTTACTGGAACAGAGTCGACGACATGGCCGCCGAGTTCCGGGAAAAGCTCTACGAAAAGCTTGACAGAGCGTGCGATCCTTCCATGAACGGCTACCGGCGCAAAGCGCTTCAGTACAGGATGATCGCGGAAGAGTGCGAGCCGGTCCTCTTCGACTCGTCGCCCTTCTATCACGAGCTCGGCACGATGAGCGCTCACTGCGACGGCGCCGGCAATTTCCGGGGAAAGACCCATGCGGGCGGCTGGAACTACGAACGGAGCGTGCATCTCTTCGCCGACCGGGATCCCGGTCTTTTCCGCCTGCGCGAAAAGCAGGGAAGAGAGCTCCTCTATCTCATCTGCGGCCCCTATGCCGACACGAGACAGCATTTCTATTTCTGCTGCAGACCGCTCTTTGCGTCGGGCCTGAAGGGCCTTTATGAAAAGGCGCGGAGCGAACTTGCCCGTGCGGAGACCGGGGAAGAGCGGGATTTCCTGGAAACTGCGTGCGAAGGGCTTCTCTGCCTCGGAAGGATCGCGGAAAAGTTTTCCCGCAAAGCGGAAGAAAGACTGGCGTCCGCCGGCGATCCCGCGCTGAAAAGACGCCTGGAAATGATCCGGGATTCCGCGGCCCATACGCCGTGGAACGCGCCGAGGACTTTTTATGAGGCGCTGAATCTCCTGGCCTTTATCCGGACGGCGTGCGGCGCTCTGGAAGGCGTCGGCTACAACAGCTTCGGACGTCCCGATCTCGACCTTCTGCCCTTTTATGAGAAGGATCTCGCGGAGGAACGCCTCACAAAAGAAGAAGCGTACGACCTGATCAAAGCTTTTCTTCTCACGTGGGATCTCCATTACGACCACGATATGAAGATGGTGGGCTATGCCGACCATGAGCTGGAAAACACCTATACGCTGGGAGGCTGCGACCGGGAAGGGAATCCGGTCTGGAACGAACTGACCGCGATGTTCCTGCGGGCCACGCGGGAGGAGAAGATCATTTTCCCGAAGATCAAGGTGCGCTACGGCGCCGCTTCCCCCAAGGAATACCTCGACGAGGCGGACCGCGACGTGATCCGCGGGACCTCCGTGATCCTGTATCAGAACGACGACACGTCGATCCCCGCCCTGATCCGCGCCGGCCGTTCCCCGGAGGATGCGCGCGATTATATCGTCACGGGCTGCTGGGGAATGATGACGAACGGCGATATCATGGAGGATCACGGCAATTACGTGAACCTGCTCAAAGCCTTTGAATTCTCCGTCCACGACCGGAAGGACAAGATGGAGGAATGCGGCGTTTCCTTTCTGCCGCTGGACGGCGCGGAGGATTTCGAGGAGGTTTACCGGATCACCCTGGAAAACTGCCGCCGCCTTTTCCGGGAGAGGAACCGTATGACTCTCCTGGGCAAGCCGGTCTGGCCGGAGGTCGATCCGCTGCCCCTTACCTCCGCTTCCATGACCGGCTGTCTCGAAAACCGGAAGGATCTGACGGCCGGAGGCTGCAGGTATCATGACGAGACCTATCTCTGCGTCGGCTTTCCCAACATCGTCGATTCGCTTCTGGCCATCAAATCGCTCGTTTTCGACAGACGCCTTGTCACGATGAAAGAGCTTCTCACCGCGGTCAGGAACGACTGGCGCGGCGCCGAGACCATGCGCCGGGACGCCCTGCGCTGCCATGCATGGGGAGACGAAAGCGAAGAATCCTGCGCTCTTGCAAAGCGGTTCAATCACGATCTCTGGCTTCTCGCGGGCGAGCTTTCCGCCCTTTGGCCGGGCGGGCGGATCAATCTGGGACATCTGACCTATACCGAGATCCGTTTCTGGGCGGAAAAGACGCTGGCCACGCCCGACGGCAGACATAACGGCGACTATATCTCGCAGGGACTCACGCCTTCCAGACTGCACCGGATCCCGAGCGTCACCAGCGTGATCAACAGTCTTGCCGCCCTCGACGGAAGCGAGCTCGCGGGCAATACGGTGGTCAACATCATCCTTCCCTCCGACCGGATCACCCCGGACGTCTGCGAGACCTTCCTGCGCGCCGCCGCCGGAACGGCGCTGGGATCGCTGCAGCTCAACTGCGTCACGAAGGAAGAACTGCTGGACGCACAGATCCATCCCGAAGAGCACAGGGATCTGATCATCCGTGTCTGCGGCTTTTCCGCAAGGTTCACGAGCCTTTCGCCGGAATGGCAGAAGGAAGTCCTTTCCCGGAATTTTTACGACTGAACGGGCCTCCGGAGGAGATCCCGGCAGAGCCTGAAGAGATGGAGGGTTTATGAAACAGAGGATATCGCGTCTCCCGTCCCCGGCGCTCGCCGGCGTGATCAAGGAAAAGAGCGTCCCCGCGGCGATCGCCGCCATCCGGAACTGCCGGTACGACGGCGCGACGATGGTCGATCTGCATCTTTCCTGCCTTCGCTCCGCCGACCGGGAGAGCCTGGAAAAGATCATCGGATCGGCGAAGCTCCCCGTGCTTGCCCTGAATTACAACAACGCTTACGAAGGGGGCGACGCCGGCTTTTCCGAGGAAGAGCGCGTCGAAAGCCTTCTCCGCGCCGTAAGAGCCGGCGCGGCGGGGATCGATATGCAGGGGTACACCTTCGATCCCGGATCGAAAAGCGGATATTTCGGAGAAAAAGGGTATTCCTTCGCCGCGCGGGAGCCCAAAGAGGTCGTGACCGACGAAAAGATCGTCATGAAGCAGTGCGCGCTGATCGAAGAAGTGCATTCTCTCGGGTCGGAGGTCCTGCTTTCCTGCCATCCCGGCGTGAGGATGAACGCCGGCGAGGTGGTGGAGCTCGCCCTCTTTCTCGAAAAACGCAAGCCCGATATCATCAAGATCGTGACCGTGGCGGAAGACGAGGACGACCTGATCGAAAGCTTCCGCGCGATGCTCGCCTTGAAAAGAGAGGTTGAAACGCCGGTCGCCTATCATGCGGGCGGAAGGGCGGGGCTTCTTTCCCGCGTGATCAATCCGGTCCTCGGCGGGCATATCGCCTTCTGCGTCGACCGGTACGACGAGGGAAGCTTTCCGGAACAGCCCGGGCTTTCCGCCGTCAGGGCCGCGGTCGACAACCTGAAAAAGATCCTGTGAAGGGGGAGAGCGTCATGGATAAGATCAGGCTGGGGCAGATCGGCATCGGGCACAACCACGGCGAAGCGATGATGCTGACCGCACGGAAATTCCCGGAGCTTTTTGAGATCGTCGGATATGCCGAAGAAAACGAACGGTGGATCGAAAAGCGCGGCGGAAACGCGGGATATGCCGGTCTCCCGCGCATGAGCGTGGAGGAAGTGATCGAACGCTCCGACGCCGTTATGGTGGAAAGCGACGTATGGGATCTCGTGAAATACGCCCGCATGTGCGCGGAGGCGGGAAAGCATATCCATATGGACAAGCCCGCCGGCCTTCTTCCGGAGTACCGGGAGCTTCTCGACACGGCAAAGGCGAAGAACCTCGTCGTGCAGCTCGGCTATATGTACCGCTACAATCCCGCCGTGGCGTTCTGCCTGGAAAAGCTGCGGAACGGCGATCTCGGGGAGATCTGTTCGATCAACGCGGAGATGAGCACCTTCCATCCCGCTTCCTACCGGAAGTGGCTTGCGAATTTCGGCGGCGGCGTCATGTATATTCTGGGAAGCCACCTGGTCGACCTGATCGTCTATATGCTGGGCAGACCGGAGAAGATCACCTCCTTCCTGAAGCGCAGCGGTCTGGACGGTGTGGACGTCGAGGACAATACCCTTGCGGTGCTCGAATACGAAAAGGCGATCGCGCGGATTTACGTCTCCTCGGTGGAGGTCAACGGATACGGAAGGCGCCAGCTCGTGGTCTCCGGCAGCAAGGGGACGATCGATATCCGCCCTCTGGAAAACCCCGTCCGGATGACCTTCAGCGACCTCACGCTCGCCGATCAGCCCTACGAGGACCGGAAAAGGGAGATCCCCGTGAAGGACGACACCCGCGACGGCCGGTACGACGGGATGATGCGAGATTTCTACGCATACGTCCGGCTCGGGAAAGAGAATCCGTATTCCTTTGAACACGAGTACCTGGTGCAGCAGGTGCTTTCCGAGATCGTCGGGAGCGTACGCTTCCCCGGCAGAAGCATAGAATAAAAAGGAGAGAACGTCATGAAAAAGGTTCTGGTGATCGGCGCCACCGGCGCGATGGGCAGATATCTGGTCCCCAAGCTCGTATCCCTCGGGTATGAGGTGACGGGCGTCGGGCTGGACGCGGCGCCGCCGTGGGGCGGCCCCGCCTCCTATGTCCGGGGCGACGCGTTCGACAAAGGATTCCTGGAAGGGCTTCTGGCGCGCGGGTTTGACGGGATCGTCAACTTCATGGATTACGGAGGGCACCCCTTCTCCGGGTATTACAGGCTTTTCCTTGATCATACCTCCCACTACATCTTTCTCTCCTCCTGCCGTGTCTACGACGACAAAGAGCAGCCGGTCCGGGAGACTTCTCCCCGCCTTCTGGATTCCTCCGAAGACGAGGTCCTGAAAGCGTCGAACGACTACTGCATCCAGAAGGCGCGGAACGAGGATCTTCTTGCGGCGTCGGATTACGGAAACTGGACGATCGTCCGTCCCGCCACCACCTTTTCCACGATGCGGCTCCAGCTGGTCACCCTGGAATTTGCCGACGGGGTCGGACGCGCCCTCATGGGGAAGAAAGTCGTCCTGCCGGTCCAGGCCGCCGACAAGCCGGCGACGCTCTGCTGGGGCGGCGACGTGGCGAAGATGATCGCCCGCATCCTCTTCCGGGAGGAGGCGAAGAGGGAATGCTACAACGTCTGCTCGGCGGAGCACAGGACCTGGAGCGAGATCGCCGGGTATTATCACGAACTCCTGGGGCTGGAACCGGTGTGGGTCGACAAGGAAGACTATCTCGCGATCCTCAGCCCGGAGAAGGCGCTCAACGTGCGCTGGCAGCTGGAATACGCAAGGCTCTTCCGCCGCGTCACGGACAATTCCAAGGTCCTGGCGCTTACCGGCCTTTCGCAGGATGATATGATCCCCATGTTCGAGGGCCTGAAAAAAGAGATCGGCAATATCCCGGAAGACTACGTCCCGCGGGACACGCCGGTCGGGCTCCGGATGGACGAATATCTGAAAAAGAACGGGCTGTAAGGAGGATCTATGAAAGCAATGCTGGTGGACCGGGAAAAGCGCCTCGTCTGGTCGGAGGTCCCGGATCCCGTACCGAAAAAAGGAGAGGTCCTGGTCAGGATCTGCGCGGCGGGAGTGAACCGCGCCGATCTTCTCCAGCGGGAGGGCAGATATCCCTCTCCGCCGGGATGCCCGGAATGGATGGGCCTGGAGATCGCCGGCGTCGTCGAAAAGACCGGGGAAGAGGAAACCCGGTGGAAACCGGGGGACAGGGTCTGCGCCCTGCTCGGCGGCGGCGGATACGCCGAATACGCCGTCGTCCGGCGCGATATGCTCATGCCGGTCCCGAAGGGGCTTTCCCTGATCGAAGCGGCGTCTCTTCCGGAGGCTTACGCCACCTCCTATCTGAATCTTTTTCTGGAAGGACGACTCTCCGCGGGGCAGACCGCCTTCATCCCCGCGGGAGGGAGCGGACTCGCCTCGGCCGCCATCCCGCTGGCGAAGGCTTTCGGCGCGCGGGTCGTGACGTCGGTCCGATCCGCCGGGACGGCTGAAAAGATCAGATCCCTCGGCGCCGACGTGATCGTCGATCTCGCCCGGGAAAAGGTGGAGGACGCCCTGAAAAGGGAAGAGGAAGCGGGGACGCCGGTCAGCGTGTCCATGGACTGTCTCGCGGGGGAAACCCTCGGAAAGAGCCTTCCCTATATGGCGCCGGGCGGAACGTGGATCGTGATCTCCACGCTGGCGGGGACCGAGACCTCCCTGAATCTCCGCCCGCTTCTGACAAAAGGCCTTCGCCTGGCCGGCAGCAGGCTCAGAGGACGCACGCCGGAGGAGAAGGCCTGTATTCTTGCGGAGCTTGTGAAAAACGTCTGGCCGAAGCTGGAAGACGGTACGCTGAAGCCGGGCGTCACCGCCGTATTTCCCATCGCCCGTGCGGAGGAGGCGCACGCCGTCCTCAGGCGCGGCGGACACGTCGGCAAGGTCGTCCTCACGGTCGGGGAAGAAGAATGACCGGTTTCCGGACGGCGGAAAGCGGCAGACTGCCGCAAAGAAAGCGGGAATCGCCGCGCATTTTCTGTCAAAAACACGGAATTTGATCCGCGGAGAAAAGATCGCTTGACACGCGAACGCTTTTGTGCTATACTTCGATAAACCGTTGAAGAAGGGTAAGTAGGTTTCGGCCGATGTCTCCCAGAGAGCCGCGGGCGGTGGGATCGCGGCAGATATGCGGAAACCGAATGGACTTCGGAGGGCAAGCAGAAAGGATTTCCCGTCCGAGTATGCGCGCCGGAGAACGACGCTCCGTTACGAAAGGTCAGGCATATGATGGTATGCCGTAAGTGGGCGCGAGGATTCGCGTCAAGCCGGGTGGCACCGCAGGAATCGATTCCTGTCCCAGCAAGATTTGCCGGGACGGGATTTTTCTTTTCACGGGGAAGATCTTTCCCGGGATCCCGACGCAGAAGCTCCTGGAGAAACGGGACCATCGGCCGTTTCTCCGCCCAACGCCTCGAAAGGAAGGAAAGACATGAAAGACGTTCCCTACAAGATCTATCTGGAAGAAAACGAGATGCCGAAGGCATG
>JAEEGL015249362.1_pt1 | contig 18784 bp, 18 predicted proteins | sample 9134231 | NCBI WGS metagenome assembly JAEEGL01 (sample SAMN16246548, study PRJNA631951) | gut metagenome | biome: gut microbiome; feature: rumen; material: fiber-attached | host: Bos | place: Iran: Karaj | collected 2018-10 | reverse complement strand
GGTGGTCCTGTTCGAATAGATTATGTATTCGCACAATTCGCCGGGAAAAAGCATGGCATATTCGTACTGCTTTGGTACTTCTATGAAAAATCTCACCGTTGCCACATAATCGTTTCCGATAAGACATTCCGGCTGCCTTATATCGCTTAATGATTGTATCTTTATGCTTCCTGACGGGTTGTCTCCTATAAGCTTCGGCGCAAGTATTCTGTGAGGGATACACTCCATCTCGCCGCTTAAACAGTAATATTTTGAAGGATCAAAATCCTCATTTTTGTTACTTTCGGTTACAGTCGAGAGTTTTAACCCCTTAGGCTGAAGGATAATATTTGATATATAAAGCCCCAAAAACAGAGATATCGGCAAAAGTGAATATACAAGAAATCGAAGAAGGGGTGATTTTATGCGCTTCATGCCGTCACCTCCGTTTCATTTACTACCGGTACGGTAAAAGAAACCGAAGTGCCGAGTTCGGGAGCACTTTTGATATCAAGGCCTTTTCCGAATAAAGTAATAAGCCGCCTGTTTATACTGTACAAGCCCACTCTTGCGGTATACGGAAATGCATCGGGAAGCCCGGCAAGCTCCTCGGGAGGCATTCCTTTTCCGTTATCGTAGACTTCTATCTTGTAATGCTCCGCTTCCTTATACACGGAAAGCGTAACATTTTTTTCTTTTCGGCCGTCGGAAAACGCATACTCGATCGAGTTTTCGAAAAGCGGCTGTATTGAAAGCGGAGGGATATTTATCTCGGGAAGCTCCGCGGGCAATTCGTATTTGAATGTGATATCGGGATGCCTTTCCCGCTCGATGGTTATAAAAGCTTTTGTAAGTTCAAGTTCATTCGATAACGGAACCGTGCCCTTTAACTGCTGGAAATTGAGGGTATGTCTGAGAAACTTGGATAAGGCTATTGTAAGTTCTTCGGCGGTAAATGAATCGGTATCGCATTTCTCTTTTATAAGATCCAGTGTTCTGTATAAAAAATCGGATTTAAGCTGTGTACACTGAAGCGCATTGTCGGAGTGATTGATCTTTTCGATCGCGGCCGAAAGCGAATCTGCAAGTTTTTTGGTACGGAAAATGGACTGCCTGTACTGAAGAGTAAGCATCAAAACGTTAAGTCCCAGATATACGGGGATAACGATCACACGGAAACTTATGAATTCCGTATGGCTTATAAAAAGAATGATCGAAGGAACAAGTGTCGTTAAAAGAAGAGTATGTGAAATAAGACCGTATATATAAGTCTTTGAAACCGTATTGTACATCTTAAAGGAAGCATAAAGACCGTATATATAGGCGATAGCACTTACGCTAATGGTAAGCACGTAGGCATAAGCCGTTAAGTGGCCCGGTAAGAGCATGCATACTATCGAAAATGCGAGAGTAAAGTAATTGAAGATCTTGTAATAGATATTCTTCCCGTCGGAGATCATATTTCCGTTATATAAATTCATCGCAAGGGAAGAAAGATTAAACGTAAAAAGAAATAAATTGTCGGTAATACCGAAATTAGCGTTTGGCCGCAGAATGATATACGGAGTAAGAGCGAATTGCTGTATTATACTGAATGCCAGTGTAATACAGAGAACGGGAAACCAAAGAGTTTTCTTTAAATTATTATAGAATCTGAACAGGAGCAGATAGTAAAGCCCCGTGAAAATACACGCAGCAACGCAGAATGCGCGAAGCAAAGTATGCATAACAACTCCCCTGATATAATGATCAGAAATTCTTCATTAATTCTTTAAGCTCTCTTGAAGGCTCCGAACCGTACTCTTCGTAAAGCATATTGCAATATCTGTTGTAATATTCCTTAACTGCAGAAGGCGGAAGCTTAAGAGCCTTCAACTTGATAACTTCTTTGATCGCATTCTCTTCGTAAAGGTCGATCGCAAGAATGGCTTCATAATTGATAATGGCATTATCGATTTTATCTGCCTCGACACAAAGACTTGCGGCACGATACAAAAGTTCCACATAACGATTCTCCAGCCAGCCTCTTGCATCTTCAGCCCAGTCATAGAAACGATTTTCAAGATAGGGACCCTTGTAAAGATCGATAGCGGCCTGAGCTTCGCTTAACGAAAGTTCACCGATGTTATTGACCTTTTTACGAAACTCAATATAATCGCATTTGATCCTTGAAATATTAACGCTGTAATCGTCATGATCGCGAAGAAGGATATCGATATAACCGAGATCTGCAAGCGTATTACGGATATATGTACAGGTTACACGGAAATTATTGGCGGCCTTATCAAGATCGGCATCCGGCCAGAGGCTGTCAAGTATCATATCCTTGGAACGGGAACGTCCTTCTGAATGGATAAGAAAGGCTAAAAGTTCTTCGGCCTTTGATGTACGGAAACGGATATTTTCGCCTTCTTCGGGTGTTCTTCTTATGGAGAAAGAACCAAGACAGCTTACATACAGCATGTCGTCCTTGGGAATACGCTCTTTGGAAAGCTTTTTCTCCATGATATCTATCTGAGCGGTGAAATCTTCGCGTGAAAGAGGCTTTAAAAGATAACCGGTCGCATGAGCTCTGAAAGCTTCAAGTGCATACTGGTTGTAAGCGGTAACAAATACGATTTCGATATAGGGATTATAATCCATTAAAGATTCGGCCAGTTCAAGACCCGTCATACCCGGCATTTCAATATCGAGAAATGCGATATCCACGTGATTGTTCTTTGCATATTCAAGTGCTTCCGCAGGCTTGGTAAAAGTCGAAAGCAATGTAAGGCGACTGTCCTGTGAAATAAGTCTTTCAAATCTGTTAAGAGCATTTTGCTCGTCATCTACCGCAATAACCTTGAACATTATATAATACCCCGTGTGTATTTATTTGCCGAAAGGCATATGTTTTAATAATTTGCTAATATTAATAATAAACAAAAAACTTCAAACTTACAAGGAGTTATGATAAAATTGTTCACAGTGTTACTATTCACAGCCCATAAACGATAAGCAAATCATTGCATGCTCGCATGCAAACGATTTTCTTATCGTTTATGGGGACTGCGAAGCAGGAACCGCCCTTTAATGAGCAAAAGTCATCCGCGAAGCGGCCGGGTCGCCACGCAGAATGCGGGTGGCGCGCGGCCGCTTCGCGGATGGATCGCCCCGTGGTATAGTGGAGCCGCCACTAAGTAGGGCGGGGCGCTTTTGCGAATGTTTGGGCGGTTCTGTGAATAGTAAGCGGTCCGCAGAATGCGGGAGCGTGCGGCATCCGCGAAGCGGATGGGCCGCATCGAAGAGGCGCTTTTGCGAATGTTCGGGCGGCAAGTGAGGTATGTTATGAGAACCATGGAGTTTAAGATGGAAAGGCCCGGTCAGGTTAAGGCGGGAGATGCCGTTACGATAACCGAGGGAGTCCTTCCGAGTAACTATTATTATATAATCAATCCGGCAGTTGCGATGTCGGGCAACGTTCCCTTTACAAAAAGGCTTATATCCAGAGAAGGGATCGTAAAAGATGTGATCGAAAATGAACGTGGCTATTATGTCACAGTGGAATTTAAGGAGGATGAACCATGAAAGTAATTCACACAGATAATGCACCGCAGGCAATAGGACCTTATTCACAGGCCATCGTAACGGGTAATCTTGTGTTTGCATCGGGCCAGATCGCGATCGTGCCTTCGACCGGAGCTATAGTTGAAGGCGGTATAGTGGAGCAGACAGAGCTTGTGTGCAAGAATATAGGCGAGCTTCTTAAGGCAGCCGGCACAAGTTATGAAAAGGTCGTAAAGACAAGCTGTTTCCTCGCCGATATGGGTGATTTTGCAACGTTCAACGAGGTCTATGCAAAATATTTTGTATCAAAGCCCGCCAGAAGCTGTGTTGCGGTAAAGACATTGCCCAAGAATGTACTTTGTGAGATAGAGGTTATCGCAGAAGTATAAAAGCCATTTAAAGTAAAGGAAAAAATAAGCGGATCGTCCGTATCGGACGACCCGCCTTTTTCTTTTACATTATCTCAATATTAAGTCCCGGATAAAAGATGAGAAACATTACCAAAGCGATCTGGATGATCAGTATTATCGGCATGCCCCATTTAAATGCTTTGTGTCTTGTCTTATGACGGAACACATACATTCCGACGATTGAGCCTAAGCTTCCGAAAATGATCGCCACAAAGAAAAGGGCCGATTCGGGAATGCGCCAGGCGTGTTTTTTGGCTCTGGCCTTGTCCATGCCCATCACAAGAAAACCTATAAGGTTGACTGCGACGAGATATGAGATTATCCATGTGATCGTTACCATATATTACCCCGAAACCTTAATTATTTAAGTTCGCCGATCTCCTTAAGCTTCATTGCACGAACCTTCGTGGAAAGACCGAAGAGATTGATAAAGCCTTCGGCATCGTGATGATCGTAAAGGTCGCCTGTTGTAAAGGAAGCGATACTTTCATTGTAAAGTGAGTAAGGAGAAGTTGTTCCTGCCTTGATGATATTACCTTTGTAAAGTTTGAACTTAACTTCGCCGGTAACATACTTTTGAGTGCTCTCGATAAATGCCTGTGCAGCTTCGCGCAGAGGTGAGAACCACTTTCCCTCGTATACGATCTGAGCGAATTTGTTGCCCATCTCTTCTTTTTCACGATATGTGTCACGGTCAAGGATAAGTTCCTCAAGCTGCTGATGAGCTTCGTAGAGGATCGTTCCGCCGGGTGTTTCGTATACACCTCTTGACTTCATACCTACAACACGGTTTTCAACTATATCGATGATACCGATACCGTGCTTGCCGCCGAGTACGTTAAGATCCGATATGATATCGGAAACCTTCTTCTTAACGCCGTTGATCGCTACGGGAACACCCTTTTCAAACGAAAGGGATACATATTCACCTTCTTCGGGAGCTTTTTCGGGAGTAACACCGAGTACAAGAAGGTGATCGTAGTTGGGTTCGTTTGCGGGATCTTCAAGTTCAAGACCTTCATGGCTTATATGCCATAAGTTGCGGTCGCGGCTGTAGGAGTTGTCTGCCGAGAACGGAAGATCTATACCGTGCTGCTTGCAATATTCGATCTCGGATTCACGGGAATCGAGTGTCCACTTTTCATTTCTCCATGCTGCGATGATCTTAAGATCGGGAGCAAGAGCTTTGATGCCGAGTTCAAAACGGATCTGGTCGTTGCCCTTACCGGTCGCACCGTGGCATATAGCTGTTGCACCTTCCTTGCGTGCGATCTCGACAAGCTTCTTTGCGATCAAAGGACGCGCCATTGAAGTTCCGAGCAAGTACTTATTTTCATATACTGCGTGAGCCTGTACACAGGGAACGATGTATTCATCGGCGAATTCATCGATAACGTTTTCGATGTAAAGCTTTTCTGCACCGCAGTACTTGGCGCGTTCTTCAAGATTGTCAAGCTCATTGCCCTGACCGCAGTCAACACATACGCAGATAACTTCGTAATCGAAATTTTCTTTAAGCCACGGAATGATAGCTGTTGTATCAAGTCCGCCCGAGTAAGCAAGAATAACTTTTTCTTTCATATTTAGGTCTCCTTTATTGTTCGGCCGCCAAAACGGCCTGTCATTATGACATTTGTCGTGTTCTTTTATGTAACACTATACAGCCGCGGATATACAAATGCAAGTACAAAAAAACGAATAAAAATTCATATTTATACATCAATATGCACAAAATTATACATTATGCTTGCATAATATACATTTTGGATGTATAGTTATGCACAACTCCCCCACGGGAAATTACCTATATTAAAAAAGAAAAAAGTGGTGTATACTGTTTCAGGATATACGACCACGTGTACAGAAAGGGAAATATGTCAGATTATAAAGTCCGTACAATGACGATCGAAGATTACGATTCCGTATATGCATTATGGAGTTCGATAAACGGATTTGCCATAAGAAGTATAGACGATTCAAGAGAAGGAGTGGATCACTTCCTTAAAAGAAACCCCACCACAAGTGTTGTATGTGAACAGGACGGAAAGATCGTCGGCGCGATCCTATGCGGCCACGACGGAAGACGCGGATGCTTATATCATGTGTGTGTTCAAAAGGATAAAAGACGCCACGGTATCGGAAAGAGCATGGTCGTCTTTTGCATGGAAGCTTTAAGGAAAGAACACATCAATAAGGTATCGCTGATCGCATTTACCAAAAACGATGTAGGAAACGCTTTCTGGAACAGCATAGGCTGGACAAAACGCGAGGATCTTAACTATTACGATTTTACTTTAAATAAAGAAAACATTATTGCATTTATCGAAGAGGACAAATAGATGGAACTTATAAAAGGCGGAGTTACGAGTGCAAAAGGATTTAAGGCGGCATGTACCGCTGCGGGCATCAAATACAAAGGCCGTACGGATATGGCGCTGGTCGTAAGCGATGTACCCGCAACCTGTGCGGGGACCTTTACAAGCAATGTGGTAAAGGCTGCATGCGTTAAATGGGATATGGATATTGTAAACAGCGGAAGAAAGATGTCTGCGGTCGTGGTCAATTCAGGTATCGCCAATGCATGTACGGGCCGTGAAGGATATGAAGCCTGCGAGAAGACCGCAAAGGCAGCCGCAGAAGCTTTAAATGTCGATAAAGACGGTGTTGCCGTTGCGTCAACGGGCGTTATAGGTATGCAGCTTCCGGTCGACAAGCTTGAAAACGGTGTAAAGGCTATGGCGCCGCTTCTTTCGGAAAGCATCGAAGCCGGCACGGATGCGTCCAAAGCCATCATGACCACGGATACTGTCAATAAAGAAACAGCGGTTTCTTTTACCATCGGAGATAAAAAAGTCACATTGGGCGGCATGAGCAAGGGCTCGGGCATGATCCATCCCAATATGTGCACAATGCTGGGCTTTTTGTGTACCGATGCGAATGTGTCTAAGAACGTACTTCAGGAGATCCTGAGCGATGTCGTGAAAGATACTTTCAATATGATAACGGTCGACGGCGATACATCCACAAACGATACGCTTTTGATAATGGCAAACGGTCTTGCGGAAAACGAAGAGATAATCGGCAAAGGCGAAGCTTACGATAAGCTTTACGAAGCTGTGTACAGTGTGTGCGAATATCTTGCAAAACGTATGGCAGGTGACGGTGAAGGAGCTACAAAGCTTTTTGAGGCAGCAGTCGTAAACGCAAAGTCAAAAAATGATGCAAAGCTTATGGCGAGAAGCGTCGTGGGTTCGAATCTTTCAAAAGCGGCAATATACGGAAATGATGCAAATTTCGGACGATTCTTATGTGCTATGGGTTATTCGGGAGCACAGTTTGACGAGGCGGATGTGGAACTTTATTTTAAGAGCGCAAACGGCACGCTTAAGGTATTCGACCACGGTGTTCCGCTTTCGTTTGACGAGGACGAGGCCACAAAGATCCTTTCGGCCGACGCCGTGACCGTTTATATCGACATGAATGAGGGAGATGCAAAAGCCACCGCATGGGGCTGCGATCTTACATATGATTATGTTAAAATAAATGCTGATTACAGGAGTTAAAGATGGAAAACAAAGAAATGGAAGCGCTTCTTAAAAAGGCCGAGGTCCTTATCGAGGCCCTTCCCTATATCCAGAAATTCAACAGAAAGATAATAGTTGTCAAATACGGCGGATCCGCGATGAGCAATCCCGAGCTTCAGAAAAACGTCATTAAGGATGTTACTCTTTTAAAGCTTGTAGGGTTTAAGCCCATAATCGTGCACGGCGGCGGAAAAGAAATAAGCCGCTGGATTGAAAAAGTCGGCAAGACTCCCGAATTCGTAAACGGTCTTCGCGTTACCGACGATGAGACAATGGAGATTGCCGAGATGGTGTTGGGCAAAGTCAACAAATCTTTGGTCACGATGGTTCAGGAACTCGGAGTAAAAGCTGTCGGGATAAGCGGAAAAGACGGCGGGCTTTTAAAATGCGAGAAGAAGTATTCGGACGGCAAGGACATAGGTTATGTGGGAAATGTGACGGAGGTAAACGCAAAGATACTTCTCGATCTTCTTGAAAAGGACTTTCTTCCGATAGTATCGCCCATAGGTTTTGACGATAACTTTACTTCCTATAATATAAATGCGGATGATGCCGCATGCGCCATCGCCAAGGCGGTAAAAGCCGAAAAGCTCGCATTCCTTACCGACGTTGAAGGCGTGTACAGAGATTTTAACGACAAGTCTTCGTTTATATCAAGACTTACGGCGGATGAAGCCGACGAACTGATGGAAAGCGGTGTTATCGGCGGCGGTATGTTACCCAAGCTTACAAACTGTACATCAGCCATAAGAGAGGGCGTTAACCGTGTACATATATTGGACGGTCGTATCCCGCACTGTCTGTTGCTTGAGATCTTTACAAATGAGGGAATAGGGACCTGTTTCCACTGTGATGAGGATTAAAATATGAAAATGCAGGAATATATCGAAGAAGCCGAATCGGCCCTTCTTCATACTTATAACCGTTATCCCGTTGTGTTCGACCATGGTGACGGGGTAAGGCTTTACGATCTTGACGGCAAGGAATACCTCGATTTTGTGGCAGGTATCTCCGTATTTGCCTTCGGCTACAACAATAAAGAATACAATGATGCCTTAAAAGCCCAGATCGATAAGATCATCCATACGAGTAATTATTACTATAACGTTCCCGCGATAGAGGCCGCAAAGAAACTTAAAAAAGCCACAGGCCTGGACCGTGTGTTCTTTACCAACTCCGGTGCCGAAGCGATCGAGGGCGCCATAAAGACCGCAAGAAAGTATGCATATTTAAAGGACGGACGCACCGACCATGAGATCATAGCCATGGAGCATTCTTTCCACGGCCGTACCATGGGTGCGCTTTCCGTGACCGGAAATCCCAAATATCGTGAGGCTTTTGAGCCGGGTATCGGCAACATAAAGTTTGCGAAGATGAACGATTATGAAAGCGTTGAAAAACTTGTAAACGACAAGACCTGTGCGATCTTATTCGAGACCGTTCAGGGAGAAGGCGGTATTTATCCCGCTGCGGAAGAATTTATCACAAAGATAAGGAAACTCTGCGATGAAAAGGATATCCTTCTTATCCTTGATGAGATCCAGTGCGGTATGGGCCGTACGGGATATATGTTCGCATGGCAGAAATACGGTATAAAGCCCGATGTATGTACTGTTGCGAAGGCACTTGGCTGCGGAGTTCCGATAGGAGCGTTCGTGATGAGCGAAAAGGTCGGAGCACATTCTCTTGTTGCGGGCGACCACGGCACCACATACGGCGGGAATCCTTTGGCTGCAGCGGCTGCGGACAAGGTTCTTTCGATGTACGAATCGACGGACCTCCTTGACAATGTAAAAACCGTAGGCGCATATTTATATGAAGAACTTGATAAGATCATGAAAGAACACGATGACATTATCGATCATCGCGGACTTGGTTTTCTTCAGGGACTTGAATTTGACCACCCGGTTGGTGATATAATAAACAGGGCGCTGTTAAAGGGCCTTGTACTTATCAACGCAGGGACGAACATAATAAGGTTTGTACCTCCGCTTGTGATCTCAAAGGCAGATGTTGACGAGATGATCGGTATTTTAAAGGACTGCCTTTAATTTCTTGATCAGGTTATAAAGGAAACGAAATGAAATTTAGATTTAAACTGGTAGCGGTACTTATCATAGCGTTACTTGTAATAGGAATATACAATCTCGGCACCAGGAACAACGAAGAGGCCGAGGAAGAGGAAAAGCAGTCTTATTATCAGACCGAAACGGTGTATTTATGGTACTCGGACGAGACGTTTACCGATTACTTTACAAGTGCCGCCGTTGCTTTCCATGAGAAAAACCCCGATGTAAGAGTCATTCCTCAGCTTGTTGCACCGGATGAGTACATTGAATATATTAATTCAGCTTCCGTATCAGGCGAGAATTTCCCGGATCTTTATGTGCTTACAAACGATGCCCTTGAGAAAGCTTATCTTGCGGGACTTGCTTCGGAGACAGACAAGACGGGGACAGTAAACAAGGCTCATTTCTCGCAGTCTTCCATAGATTCGGTGACATATCACGACAAGATAATAGGTTATCCTCTCTATTTTGAGACCAGTGTTCTTGTGTATAACAAGACATATTTAAAAGACTGGCTTGAAACGGTAAAAGAAAACGGACGAGAAGAGGAAGAGGCGCTTACCAAGGAAGAAATCGAGGCCGAAGGCGGTGTCATCGATGATAACGGAACACCCGGTGAGGCAGAGTACGAACGTTTTGATTATGAGAGCTTAACGCTTGAAGATCTTATCCCGCATACGATAGAAGATATCAAAAAATTCGCCGATGATTACGATGCACCCGACGGAGTGGACGGCGTGTTCAAATGGGATGTTTCCGATGTATTCTATAATTATTTCTTTGCGGGCAACTATATGATAGTCGGCGGAGAAGCGGGCGATGACGAAGGAAATATCGATATATACAATGAGAATACCATCCGTTGTATGAACGTATATCAGAATTTAAATCAATTCTTTTCGATCGATGCGGACACATCAAGTTATGAAAGCATGCTTGAAAACTTCTTTGACGGAAAGTTCGTATTTACTATCGCCACAAGCGATGTAATAGCAAAGGCTGACGCTGAGTACAAGGCAGCCCTTGCGCAGCATGAGCAGGATGTTGCAAATCTCGACAAGAAACTTGAAGAACTTCAGAAAAGATATGACAGTAAGGATCTGAAAGAAGAAGATTACAAGGCAAAGGTTGAAGAGGCCCAAAAATCCGTGACCCCGGTCTACGAATTCGGCTTTGCAAGGATACCCGAACTTTCGGAAGAACTTCAGTCCAGATCGCTTTCCGTTACAAATGCTTTGGTCGTAAACGGATATTCTGAGCACAAAAAGGCCGCTAACCGTGTTGCTTCTTTTATAACAACCGATTATTCGGATCATCTTTATGCAAAGACCGGCATGCTTGCGGCAAGTTACGATGCGGGCTATGAGGATGAAACATTTAAACTCTTCCAGGAAGAGTACGCCAATTCCATTCCTCTTCCGAAACTTGCGGAAGCATCCAACTTCTGGGTACAGCTTGAGATCACATTTACCAAGATCTGGACCGGAGAAAATACGGACGAGCTGTTAAGGAGTCTTTCCGAACAGATAAAGACGCAGATAACCGGTGAAGAGGTCAAAGAAACACCGATCAAAATAAAAGTAGAAAAATAAATAACAAGGAGGAGAATTCATGGCAAATTATCCGACAGCACACATTAAGGCAAGCCCCGAGGATTTCGGAAAAACGGTACTTATGCCGGGCGATCCGCTTCGTTCGCAGTTTATCGCGGAAAACTTCTTTGAGAATGCAAAGCTGGTCAACAACGTAAGAGGCGTACAGGGATATACGGGAACGTATAAAGGCACAAAGGTTTCGGTAATGGCGAGCGGTATGGGTATGCCGTCGATAGGTATTTATTCCCATGAACTTTTTAACTTCTTTGGCGTCGATAATATCATAAGAGTCGGTTCGACAGGCGCACTTGTACCTGAAGTTAAGATAAGAGATGTGGTATTTGCACAGGGTGCATGCACGAACTCCGAATATCAGGCACAGTTTAATATTCCGGGACACTTTGCTCCCATTGCGGACTATACGCTGTTAAGTGAGGCCATAAAAGCGGGAGAAAAGCTTGGAGTTAATTATCATGTCGGTAATGCGCTTTCATCCGATATTTTCTATCATGCCGATCCGACCTTCAATGAAAAATGGTCGAGAATGGGTGTCCTCTGTGTTGAAATGGAGGCCGCTGCGTTATATCTCAATGCAGCTTTCGCGCATAAACGTGCGCTCGCACTTTTTACGGTATCGGACAGTCTTGTAACGGGTGAGTCCACAACCGCCGATGAAAGGCAGACTTCATTCACCCAGATGATGGAGATCGCGCTTGAGACTGCGGTGGCAATGGATAGAAAGTAAATCATCGAATTTTTACGGAGGGAAACTTTCCCTCCGTTTTTTTGTGCAAATTGATAACGGCATAGTAAAATTTTTGACATAATAAGCGTTCTTATTTGGCAAAACGACAAAATAATACGCAAAATATGTCAAAATTATTAACAAAACGTTAAAAAAGTAAAAAAGATGCTTACGAATGTAAAAGATTTACATTTACTAAAATGCATTTACGGAAGAAAATAGAATCAATCTAATAGTCAGATAATATTAGGTTAGCAGGGTTATTTTTTCAAAAGGAGCAGATTGACATGAGAAAAATGAGATTTTGTGCAATATTTTTCGCAATGCTTCTGCCGATGCTTCTTTTAACTGCCTGCGGTAAAAAGACGGAAGGGCCTCTTAACGGAGAGTGGGCATATATCCACGATACCGGTAAGACGGTACTTGAACTAAAGACAAACGGAAAAGCAGTATATAAGGACAAGAAGTATTCATACAGTACCGACGATTCATTTATAAAGCTTTCGGGCGGAGGCGAGGATTTAAATCTAAGATACGCATTAACCGACGGGGGATTTTATCTTTACGAGCCTGAGGTATATGTTTACAACGGTGATTCAACCCCCGAAGGAATATACGGAACATGGGTAAAAGAAGACGGTTCGTGGGCATTTGAATTTAAGAAGAGCGGAGAATTTAACGAAGGCGGCGTGGTAACGTTTTCGGGTCATTTTACCGAAGATGCATCAAACGGGAGTATAACTCTTTTTTACAGCGACGTATTTAAACTCGACGATACCGTTCTTTACATAAGAGCGGAAGGCGATAAGCTCTATGTCGAATATCCGACGAAGATGGTTAAGACCGTTGAGCAGTAATTTCGGATTTTAGGCATTTTGCCTTTAATCATATACGACCGGCAGTGAGGTACTGCCCGGCCGGGAAAACAATTCATTCTTTATAGGAGGAAAGTTATGAAAAAAATTGTTGCATTAGTGTTAGCGGCAGTTATGGTATGCGGCCTTTGTGCATGTGGCGAAACAACGCCCGCAAGTACAAGTACCAGCACCAGCAGTGCCGAAACAACAGTGAGCGCAAGCACAGAGACCAGTACTGAGCCCGCTCCCGAACCTGCCGCAGAGCAGATTTCTCTTAAGATGTGGTGTATCGCTACAGAAAGCGATTCAAACTACCCTTCTTACGTAAAGGCTATCGAAGAAGTTACCGCAGCTCATCCCGAAATTAATTTCGAGTGGGAAGCTACAGAAAACGAAGCTTACAAGACCAAGATCAAGGCAGCTGCAGCAGCTAACGAGCTCCCTGATATCTTCTTTACTTGGGGCGGTGCATTCCTTGGCGATTTCGTTAAGGCTGATCGCGTATACTGCTTAGATGATGCTTACAAGGCATTCGCTGCAGATCTTCCCGAGTCTATGCTTGACAATACCACATACGGTGGAAAGCACTACGGTGTTCCGCTTACCATGAACGTTGTTGGCTTATTCGCTAACATGGACATGCTTGCAGAAGTAGGCTATACAGAAGTTCCTAAGACTTATGATGAACTTATCGATTGCTGTGATAAGCTTGTTGCAGCAGGCAAGATTCCTTTCGGATGCTCCGGTAAGGAAACATGGTGTGTAACCGAGTACATCGAGCCCCTTCTTGAGAAGACCATCGGTGCAGAAGAACTTGCTAAGATCTTCGCAAAAGAATCTACTTGGGACAACCCCGATATCACAAAAGCTATCGGCTACTTCCAGGAATGGATCGCTAAGGGTTACTTTGATCCTTCAGGTATTTCACTTGGTAATGACGAAGTTAAGAACAACTTCCTTCAGGGTAAATATGCATTCTACCAGAACGGTACATGGAACTGTGCAGACGTTGCAGCAGCTGATTTCAAGTCTGCAGTAGCTGAGTTCCCTGTAATCGATTCCAGCAAGGCTAAACTTGGTCAGCTTATCGGCGGACCTTCAGATACTCTTGCAGTAGCAGCTTCTTCACCTAACGCAGAAGTAGCAGCTAACTTTACATTTGAACTTGGTAGAGCACTTTGCCACTACTGCTACCTTGACGGTTCAGGACTTCCTGCTTGGAAGGTTGATTATGATACACCCGACATCAACCCTCTTACACAGGCAGTTGCAGATATCTGTAATCAGGCTAACGGTTATGTTCTCTTCGGCGATACCGCTATGGACGCTGATACAGCACAGATTTATCTTGACTACGTAAGCCAGATTTACGGTAGCAAGATCGACGGTCCGGGATTTGTTGCCGGATTAACAGACGACATCGGCTAATTCATTAGTTTGACATCAAAACATCTAAGTAAGATGTAGGCGGCCTTTTACGGACCATAAAAGGAACGGAGAGGCCGCCTTTTTTGAAAGGTATATACAGAATGAATAAAAACGTCAAAAACGGTATCAACATTTTTTTATTTTTGCTTCCCGGCTTGGCATTGTTCATCGGGGTTTTGATAGCACCAATTTTCATGTCATTCAGATACAGTCTCCATGACATGAGTTTGTTAGACCCTTTGAGCAAAGAAAATTTTATTGGCTTGAAAAATTACGTTAAATTATTTACAAGCGGAAGTATTCCTTTTCCCAAAGCATTGCTTAATTCACTTCTTCTCGCTGCGTTATCTGTATTTATTCAGTTGCCTCTTTCTTTGGGCCTTGCGCTTTTGCTTGGAAAGGGTATGAAAGGTGAAAGAGGATTTTTATCGGTATTCTTTATGCCGGTACTTATTTCGACAATTATCATAGGACAGCTATGGTTAAAGATATATAATCCCGATTACGGTTTGCTCACCAGAGCGCTGTGGGCTTTGCATATTTTGCCGGAAGGTAAACTTATTCAGTGGCTGGGAGATGAGAAGATCGCGTTAGCCTCTGCATTTGTTCCTATCCTTTGGCAGTATGTGGGTTATCATATGTTATTAATGTATGCAGGAGTTAAAGGAGTATCTGTAGACCTTCGTGAGGCAGCCATGCTTGACGGCGCAACTGACGGTCAGATCAACAGATACATCGTTATTCCTTCTATTAAGCCTATTATTAAGGTCAGTGTTATTTTTGCGGTTACAGGATCGCTTAAATCCTATGACCTTATAAAAGTACTTACAGACGGTGGTCCCTTCCATGCGACGGAAGTGCCTACCACAGTTATGATCAACCAGTTGATTCTTCGTAACAAAGCCGGAATGGGAAGTACGATCGCAGTTATGCTTATTGTCCTTTGTTTCTTCTTTGCGATGGTGATCAATAGGGCATTTAGGAGGGAAGACTGATATGGCAAAAGATTCAAAGAATGCAAAAAAGTCTCCGATGACCATTGACGATTATTACATTAAAAAAACCAATCCGGTTATTAAGGTTATTATTTATATTGCTTTGGCATTTTGGCTTCTCGTTAACCTCTTCCCGCTTTATTGGATGTTTACGTTTTCCCTTAAGAGCAATGAGGAAATATACGGTAAGAATGTAGCAGGACTACCGCATGAATGGCATTGGGAGTTCTATGAAGCGGCCATGAACAGGGTTGACATGATCAAGCTTTTTGCCAACAGTATTATTGTGGCGGTTCTGACTATCGCCATAACTATTATTGTTTCCCTTATGGCAACATATGCACTTACCCGTCTTAAATGGAAAGGCCGTACGCTTGTAAACAGTTTCTTTATGCTGGGACTTACCATTCCGCTTCATGCGGCGCTGGTTCCGCTTTACAAGGCTATTAAGGTAGTAGGCATATTTGATAGTATGTGGGCTCTCATTATTCCTTATTCGGCGTTTTCACTTGCTATGGGTATTCTTATCAGTACGGGATTTATGGGAGAGATCCCCATGGACCTTGACGAAGCTGCCCGTATTGACGGTTGCGGAGTGTGGGGAACCTTTATAAGGATCATTGTTCCGCTTATGACGCCTGCACTTGCTACGATTGGTATTTATACTTTCTTACAGTGTTGGAATGAGTTCCTTTTTGCAAGTACATATACCAGTTCATTTAAGACGATTCCCGTCGGAATTCAGCAGTTCTTCGGTCAGCATACCACTGACTGGGGTGTTGTCGGTGCAGCGCTTTGTATAGCTACTTTCCCGACATTGCTCATTTATATTTTCTTAAGCAGGAGAATTCAGGAAAGTTTTATGGCAGGAGCGATCAAAGGTTAAAATATCGATCAAGAGTCATCAGCCTTACTTAAAAAAGTTGGCTGATGGCTTTTTTTTTATGTGCGTGGTAAACTGTTTACGTAATGATTTAAATGGTGTTCTCAATGTTCAAAAAGAAGAATAACAATAAGGGAAAGAAAAGATTATTATATGACAGTACATTGGCGGTAAAAGTGTGGTATATTATCGGCGGTGTTTTTTTGCTGTTCACCTTTATGTTTTTTGTCTCTGCACATGCTCTTAAAGAACGGTCAATAAAAGATTATGAGATAAGAGAATCCGAAACTATTCTGAATTCCATGTCCGGGAGTATAACGGCAGACATAAATAATTACAAAGACATTTCGAGGCTTGTCATGCTTAACAAACAGGTCACCACTTTTTTGAGAGCACCTTCCGAAGAAGTCGGCTCAGGCCTGAAAAATGACACGCTGTACGGCATTTATGATATTTTTGTTGTTTCGGATTATGTGGATTCTGTTTTTATCTTCAGAGAGGATCAGCACTATGTAACAACAGGAAAAGGCATTTATAATATTGATTATGACCTAATGGAAGATGATGACTGGCAATCCGTGATCCTTAAAGAAAGAGGCGGCGCTGTTATTTTTCTTAACGGAAACGGCGCGGTTTACAGGGCAAACGGTGACCAGCTTGTGACCATCGGACGAGCTATTTACGATATTTATCTTCAGAAACGAGTGGGTCTTTTGCTTGTTAATATTTCCACCGGAATGCTTAAAAATGTGATAGAAGGACAAAAAGGTTCTTCGGTTTGTATTGTATCTGAGGATGGCACTTATCTTGCGGGCGACAAGACCGTAGGCGAGCTGTTTACTTCTGACATGGCTGTTGGAAATAACATGATCCACAGATCGCTTCGGGGCAACAAGAAGGCACGAATGGTTTCGTCACTAAGGGTTCCGGATACTCCGATCATAGTCATGTGTTCTTCGAATGCTTCCGCAAGCTCACTGCCGATGGATACTACACTTGTGATGCTTCTGTTGTTTGTAACGTTTGTCGTTTCACTCTCTCTGGCAGCAGTCTTCATTTCAAGAAACATCACACATCCGATTTACTCGCTTTCCGCAGAAATGGAGAAGACCAAAGAATCCGGATGGCTTAAAAAAATTGATGTGGAAATGCCCAAAAATGAATTGTCAATGCTAAAGGACAGTTACAACAGCATTATTGATTATCTCAATAATTTATTTACGGATCTTATCGATAAAGAAAAAGCTGTTCAGAAGGCTGAAATGCGTGTGCTCCATGAGCAGATCAAGCCGCATTTTCTCTATAATTCGCTTGCGACTATCAGTTATATGGCCTATGAAGCCGGAGCGCAGAATGTATATGAAGCACTTGAATCACTCGGTAATTTCTACAGAAACTTCTTAAGCAAAGGCGACCGAGAGATAACCTTAAGACGTGAGATCAGTATCATCAAGGATTATCTTTCGCTTCAGAAGCTTCGTTACGGGGATATCATAAAGGATGAATACGATATTGCCGAAGACACGCTTGAACTAAAGGTTCCCAAACTTTTACTCCAGCCTATAGTGGAGAATTGTATATACCACGGGATAAGGCCGAAGGGCGAAGAGGGTATAATAAGGATATCAGCTCATAGGACGGAAGATTCCATCGAGGTATCGGTATATGACGACGGTGTGGGCATGTCGGAAGATGAGATAGAAAAAATGATGGCCGGGGAGACGAGTATCGAAGAAGGAAGCGTGGATTCGGGTCTATCGGGCTTCGGCCTTAAGGGTACGATAGACAGAATACGTTATTTCTGCGATAATAAGGATGCTGTAAGGATAGAGAGTACTAAAGGTGAATATACAAAGATCACCTTTGTGATCCCGTTAAACAGAAAGGTATAAGGGTTAAGATGTACAGAGTTATGCTGATTGACGATGAGCAATCCGCCAGAAATATATTGAGGGTATCGGTCGACTGGAAGGCCCTCGATATGGAAGTGGTCGGTGAGGCTGCCAGCGGTATAGAGGCTATCAATATAATAGACGATCTGCTTCCGGATATAGCTTTTGTGGATATTTCAATGCCGTTCATGAGCGGGCTTGAGTTTACCGAAATGGCTACAAAAAGATATCCTAATCTGATCATTATCATAATGACGGCGCTTGATGATTTTGAATATGCAAGAAAGTGTATAAGACTCCCTGTTCTTGATTATATGCTGAAGCCTGTTGTAAGGGCGGATGTTTTTGATACCCTTACCCGTGCAAAAGCAATCCTTGACGAGAAGAAATCGGAAATCATCGAAGAAGCCGAACCTGAGGATGACGGCGAGTTTTCTTCTATTGACCAGATCAAGAAATATATTAAGGACAATTATACGGATTCAAGGCTGAATCTTACTTCGGTAGCACAGAATTTCGGTTTCAGTTCAAGCTATTTAAGTCGTAAATTCAAACAGGAAACGGGTAAGAATTTCGTTGAATATCTGACAGCCTGCAGAATGCGTAAGGCAATGGAACTTGCCGCCAAAAACATGAAAATGTTCTGCGCATCGGAAGAGGTTGGTATCCCGGATCCGAATTATTTCGGACGATGTTTTAAAAAATATACCGGAAAGAGTTATTCCGAATATGCTCAGGACTATAAGAAAAAACCCGAATAAGAATGCTTTAAGAGCGGAGACGATTTTTCGTCTCCGTTTT
>JAEEGL015871852.1_pt1 | contig 18785 bp, 18 predicted proteins | sample 9134231 | NCBI WGS metagenome assembly JAEEGL01 (sample SAMN16246548, study PRJNA631951) | gut metagenome | biome: gut microbiome; feature: rumen; material: fiber-attached | host: Bos | place: Iran: Karaj | collected 2018-10 | reverse complement strand
TATTTGTGCCTGCTCAAAAGGCTGTAAACTAAAGTTATCAATCTGGTTTGCAAAAACACTTGTTAAACTTCCTGTCTGACCTGTAATAACTACGGTTTTATCAGAATCAATTGTATAATCATCGTCGTTTATGTTTTCAAAATAATATTCTACGGTATAGCTTGCCTGTGTAATTTGCGGTGTTTCCGGGTCTGTCTGGGTTTCCGGCATGTCAGGAGTATTGCCGCCAGTACCTGTGTTATCGCCACCTGTTCCGGTGTTTTCGCCCGTTCCCTGCGACTCGCCACCAGTTCCGCCAGTGTTCTCGTTGTCTGGAGCATCCGTTACCGTAACCGTTATGTGTTCTGTTCGCACCCTCGGGCTTACGGTGTTTCGGGTTACTTTTTTACTTTCATTTATGTTTACAATTTCACAAAAAAACTCATAGCTTCCTGCTAGTGTTTTTGTAACCCGAAGAGTTTTATCTGTCTGCTCTGTTAATGAAGTTTCTTCTTCACCTGTAACTTCATACCACAAGTACTGCAAGATTCCGCCATCAGGGCTGGTGGCACTTACAGAAAGCGTAACAGTTTCGCCAGTGTATGCCTCTACATTTTCTGGCTGTAAAAGAATTTCCGGTTTTGCAGCATCAGTCGGGTGTCCTCCTTCAAACCAGTTTGTACAGCCTGTAAGTAAAGTTATAAACAAAACAATTCCGAAATTTTTTTTCATCATTCTTTATCCTTCAGTATAACGCGATATTTAAAACTTGCAGTATCATGTGAGTTCGTGAGTTCGTGAGTTCGTGAGTTCGTGAGTTCGTGAGTTCGTGAGTTCGTGAGTTCGTGAGTTCGTGAGTTCGTGAGTTCGTGAGTTCGTGAGTTCTAAAAAAGCAACGCGTTTAACTTTTGTCAATACCATATATAAATCATATCATGATATATTAAATTTCACAAATTTTATTTTTCTACAATTTTTAAATTTTTTTTAGAATTTTCGCAGATTTTCTCATAAAAAAGCTAATAAATACAATATAAAAAATTTAACGGAGTTTTGTAATGAAAAAAGAAAATACTATTCCAGTTTGGTTAAAAAATCCTAGACAAGATACAATCTTTAAGGCTATGTTTTGCCAAAACACTGTTGAATCTCGCCTTGCTCTAAAGTCCTTTTTAGAAAGCATAATCGGAAAAAAAATTGATTCAATCCAGATGCGCCCAAATGAGTTTGCTCTTCTTTTAGAAGGCGAAAAAAATCCCATTCTTGATCTTAGCGTAACTTTTAATGATTCTGAACAAGCATCTATTGAAATGCAAGCCTATATTCCTGACTATGATTATAAAAATCGCGCTTTGTACTATTTATTAAAACAAGCTTCTTCCACACTAAAACAGGGAGACTCGTATGATGAACTTTATACCACCTATCAGATATCAGTTTTAGATTTTCATTATCTGAAGCCTGATAAAGCAATTCATTGGGTAAAACTGTGTGAAATTCCAGAAAAAGAATTGCCAGAGAAAATTAGCAAAATAAGTAAGGACTCTTTTTCTACCCCTGATTATTATAGAAGATTTTCAGATAAACTTAACATCATTTTTGTAGAATTACCAGATGCAAAAGGCTTGCTGAACAAAGATGTCAAATCGTTGTCAGATTTAGAAAAATGGTATATATTTTTACTATACGCAGATAAAGAAGACAAGCAAAATTTGATATCACAAATCTCTCAAAATACGGAGGGTATTAAGATGGCAGAAGCAGCATTAAATAATATTTCTATGGATTATTGGGATAGACTGGCAGAAATCTCCAGAGAAAAATGGGATCATGACAGACTGTCGAATCAGCTTGCCCGCGAAAAGAAAATGAAAGAACAATTTGAAAAGGCTACAAACATTGCGCGTGAACAAGCTATGCAGCAGGGGCTTCAACAAGGTATTCAACAGGGTTCTGTTCAAGCTAATATAAAAACTGCAATGCATTTACTAAAACTGGGTAAATTAAGCATAGAAGATATTGCAATTAGTACAGAACTTTCAAAAGAAGAAATACTGAAATTTCAAAAAAATCTTTCTAAAGATTAATAAATTCTATAAAAGTTGGAACATAGAGCATTCAGTTTTTCGTTACGTCTTCAAATGCTTTTTGAATTCGCATAAAGGCCTCCTGTGCCAGACGCTGCTGTTCTTCTGTCAGACCTTTTAGTGTATCAGGATGATATTGATGTACCAGCTTTCTATGAGCATCCTTTATTTCTTTCAGTGTAGCATCCTTATCTACTCCCAGTATAAGATATGCCATTTCATTTTCTTCAATTGCAACAGGTTTTGTATAATTTAGCAGCTCAGCAAGATAAACGCTAGGTCTGTTAGAAACTCTGTCATCCCATCCGTATTCTAGAGTTGTAAAAAGTTTAAATAACAATTCAAGTAAGCGCTCATTTTGTTTGCCCTTTAGTTTGGAAGCAAGACATTCAATCAGAATATCACTGTTAGTGTTTCCTGCCTTTTGCACCAGAGTGCACATCATGCTATAATCCGCCGGATACTCTTTCCCCAAATATAACTGAAGTTTATCTGAAGCCGTTTCAACATTTCCTGTATCATTAAAGGCAATTGCACAAACCAGAAGACATCCGTCAAAAGCTTCACATTTTTCTTTTGTTTTTAACTTATACGGATCTTCCAGTTTTTTTATTATTGCCTTATCAGTTTTTGTACGTTCGAAAAGGCGATCAGAAAAAAATCCTACCATCAGCCCTAGTAAAATTCCCCAAAAACCGCCAAAAGCACCAGCAAGTATTCCACAAAGTAAAAACTTCTGGCTTTTCAAACTATCTGAAATATTCATTTATTCGCCCCGTAAAGCGACAAAGCGAATTGTAACAACTGCAAACGTCAATAAAAGAATTGTACACATCACAGGTAAAGCCGCAAAGCCTATTAGAGAAATCAGCAGATATGACAATAAACCTTCAAAATAAAACATAAATTCCAGAAAAATATAGATTAATGCCGAAAAGACCGGTACTACAAAAAGCCACTTAAATTTAAACATCTGACTGCTGGTTATCCGGTATTTCCAGCCTAATACTGCACAACTTATCATCATTAAAAGCAGGATTATTGGATAGCAGATTCTTTGAATCAGAGCTTGCGTAAACACTTCTGATGAAAAACCGTATTGCGTCGCATTTTTAGCAAACCGAAGCAGCGATCCCAGTTCCATTCTATCTGCCTCCCGCGACACATGACACAAAACCAGAAAATCTGAATATCCCATATTAAAAACAAAATAAGAACGCTTTTCCATTTTTGCTTCATTCCCTGCTTCTGTATATTCATAAACAGGTTCTATCATTATACCTTCATGTTCACGATCTACACTTTCAAGCATCGCAACCGGAACTAAATCTGGTATTTTTTCATCAGCCAGATTAAAATAGTCCTGTCCAAAATCACTGGAACTGTATGCAGAAACTTTTGCATAAGGAACAGAAAGGGAACGTAAAAATATGTCATCCTGAGAATATGTAAAAATTTTCAGCTCCCGCAAATACATATACATACTTCCAGAATCATCCACAAGCGAAACCCCTTTAATTGAAACGACATCTTTTCCGCCAAAGTCATTCTTCTGAGTAAAGTAAACATCCCTGTATTGCTCACGGCCTTCAATCTCATGAGTTTCATCAATATAAAAAAACTGTTTCGAAACCCGGTTTTCGGCAATATTGTAATATCGGTTTATATCTGCATCCGCCGGATATTTTTGCAAAAGTTTTCTATATAAATAATAAGCTTTAATATTTTCTCCACGTACAAGATCCGAATAGCCCTGCCGCTTCAAAGCATAGACATCAGCCTGTTCCTGATTGTATTTGTAATCTGTTTTTCCAAGTTCATTCCACGCAATTGCCGAAATCTGTTTAGCCCTCGCATGATTTGCATCTGCAGGATCTGTTATGCTTACAACCATACTTGCATTATAATGCGCATCAAACCAGCGTTTTCCTGCAAAAGCTTTTTCGGCTTCTTCCATTAGTTCTGGAATCGTGTTATATTCCCTGCCCCCCAGTTCCAGGATTTCTGCATTAAGCGGGGCCGGCTTTGGAATATGTGATTTTTTTTCACGCTTCAAAACATTATTTACAGAAATCATGTCTTCCAGTTCTGCAGCTTCTGGTCCCTGACGGTTAATTCTAAGCGCGTATTTAGAATACAAAACCGCCTGTTCATAATTTTTTTCCTGATGATAAAGACGTGCCATTTCTACATAAAATGCATATTTTTTTTCATCACGGATTTTTTGAACCTGCTTTTGATGAATCCAGGGTGCGCATAACTCCGAGGCAATAACACAAACAGCCATACACAAAACTGATACAATAAAAACATTTTTCAAATAATCTGTTAAAAGAACAGAAAACCTTCCCGGATTAGTTTTTGTAAATTTTCCAAAAGCCCAGGAAAAAGCAGTCAGCATTCCACCGATAAAAATTGAAGGCAATATTTTTATAAAAACTAAAAGAGCATCTGTAAATGTAAAAGGTTTAAAGAAAAATGCATCATAAGCGAGGGCAAAGCAAAAAGCAATAAAAGCGTAAATCAAAAGAACCAGAAGGACATTTCGGGCAATTTTCATCTTGCTCCTCCAATCTTTTTAGCGTTAAGATAGGCAGCCCTTATTATTCCAAACAGAGATAAACCTAAAGTTATCAAACCATTTATCAGAACGGGAAAAAACAATTTATACTGCGCCAGAGCAATTTTCTTTTGTACAAGATATTTTTGAATCTCAAGCATTCTGTCAGAAAAGACAAAGTAGACATTAATTAAAATAATTATTGAAGCAAATGTCAGGATTATGGCCACATTCAATAGTTTCCAGGAACTGGCTCTTTTCAGACTGATTAAGGCAATCATTGCACAGGCAGCCGTTAAAAAAGCAAAGTATCCTGAAAGTCCGGATGAAATTAATGAAGCAATTATTATTTTTAGCTTTAAAAATGTTTCTATTATAAAATTGATAAATGGCGTTACTTTCAGACTTCTCCGGATAAGAGGTTCTGTTACAAATTCTTCTTCTACCGGAAGCACATCATGTTCAAGATTTTCATCCTTCTGATGCAATCCAAGATTTAAAACATAATCCTTAGAATAATATACAATTTCATCATCAGTCTTTCTAAAATAACCTGATGAAAGTTCTGATGTTTTTTCAGGTAATGGAAACTGAACTTTTATCTTTGCGTCTTCTTTAACCAGAACTGGAAGTAAAAAGGCCCACACACAAATACTGATTACAAAATAAAAAACAAAAGCCAGAGCATTGTGTTTTGGATGGCGGATTAAATAAAATATCATAAAAAGGCAGGCAGCGGCACAGGCCACCGGCATAGATAAAAAAAGAGAGCGCACAAAAAGATCGGCAAAATTTATTGTCGTTGCAGTTCCTGCAACAAAAAAACATGTATTATAAAAAGCCATATAGAATATCGATCCGGCAAATGACACAAGTAAAAAAGAAATAACGAATACTACAGGCACTAATAAAGAATTCTTCATATTTTATATTCTATTTTAGCATGATAAAAAAACAAAAACAACTACATTATTATCACACAAGTTTTCCACAGGTTTTACAGTGATAATTTTTTAATTATTCGTTTATAAAACATACAAAAAATTATCATAAAAAAAAATTTCAGCAATTTTTTATAAATTGCAAGGTAATTCTTTACTATACAAAGAATTATAAAAAATAGTACATTTTTTTATACTATTGACACAGTTTTTTCTCTAAAAAATCCACATTTAATAAAATTAGTTCGCTTAACAAACAAGTTTTCCACAAGTTCTGCACAAAAAAAAACTGCCGTTTTGTCAAGGCAGTTTTTTGTTTTTTTTTATTTTTTTAGAAAATTTTTAACCGAGAAAAACTTGTCCCCGGGTATCAATAGCAAGAATTGTTTTACATTCTGAACACCGGAAACGTCCAGCCCGTACGGCTTTAAGTTTCTTTGAACATACCGGGCAGGAAAAAATCTTTGGAAACATGCCACCAGTTTCATGCTGCGTGTCATGTTTAAAGAATTTCATTGCATCTTCCATTGTATCTTTAATATTAAAAAATTGTGCAAATCCTAAAAGCTGAAAAACTTCGTATACTTTCGGCTGAATTTCCAAAAGAACAACATCTCCGCCTTTCGGTTTTACCATTTTTAAAAAGGCTGTAAAAGATCCTATACCTGTTGAAGATACATAGTTTAACGATGAACAATTAAATATTAAATTAACATATCCAGCTTCCACTACTTTTGCAACACGTTTTTGAAAAAAAGTTGAATTATATGTATCAATATATCCATTAAGATAGAAACACATACAGTTTTCTACCGCATCAATTTTATTGAGATTAATCTTCAGGCTGTCATCTTTCTCGTCATTAAAACCAGGTATAATATTGTTGTTATTACTCATCAATTACCGCCATTAATATAGACATTTTTCTCTTTATACCATATATCATACACCAATTTAGTGCATTAGTCAAATTCATTCTTGAAAAATTTAGAAAAAATTCTAAAAACTCCAAAATGTCGCTATGGCCTCCAGCCAGCATCAACATTGATACACATACCGGTAATACTTTGATTATCGGCAATAAATTCTATAGTCTGCACAATTTCCTGCGGTTTTACAAAACGCACAAAACCTTTTTTTGACAGATATTCTGTTTTTTTCTGCATTGTCATTTCACCTATTTCCACCTGTCCGGGAAGTATGGCATTACAGGTTATTCCGTCTGTACTATGCTGAAGTGATACAGATTTTATCAGACTGCAAAGCGCTGTTTTACTTGCTGCATAAGCTGCATTAGTATAAAAACCCCTCACAGTTTCCGTAGCGGTTCCACCGAAAACAACAATACGTCCAAACTGATTTTTTATCATATTCGGAAGAGCCGCATTTATAAGAATTGCAGGCATTATATAATTCAGTCTTGATATCATTTCCCACTCAAAATTTTCCATATCAATTATTTTTTTTTGTAAAAACGGACCAAAACATAAACACAAAACATCCGCGTTTTTTGCACACTCATACACTTTGCTTTTTTCCAGCACACTGATAAAATTTTCCGCTTCTCCAGAAAATTCCTCAAAAATCCCCTGAACTCTTTTATCAGACATTTTCTTTAATTGGGCAAGACATTTTTTCAGCTTCACTTTATCATGTCCCCCGTGAATTGTTACCTGAAAGCCCTTTTTGCAAAACATCTTTGCAGTTTCAAAGCCTATAGTACCAGTTCCTCCAAGTATAAATGCTTTTTTTTCCGAATAATCTTCCATAACAAACAGTATACCCTTAATACAGAAAAAATGATATTATCAATTTATGAATCTTTCCAATATCTGCATAATTCTTTCAAATCCTGATGAAAGCAGAAACATCGGGTCTGCCTGCAGGGCAATGGCAAACATGGGTATTGAAAACCTCAGAATTGTAGGCAAAAGAGAAAACTACGATGATGAAAAAGTGCGCATTTTAGCTTTACATGCCTCTTACATCTGGGATAATGCAGTTTTTTTTGAAAGCATTACAGAAGCCTCACGGGACTGTACAATTTGTGCCGGCACTACAAGACGCCGCGGAAAAAAACGTAAAAACTTTCTGATACAAAGCGATGAGTTTGCTTCGTTCTGTGAAAAAAATTCCTGTTCCCGCATTGCTGTTGTTTTTGGGAATGAACGAACAGGACTTACAGACAGTCAGCTCGAAGAATGTACTATCGGAGTTACCATTCCTTCTCATGCAGCCTTTGGTTCTCTGAATCTTTCCCACGCAGTTCAGATTATCTGTTATGAGCTTTTCAAAAAAAACAGCAGCTTTTCTGCCGGCTATACACCGGTTTCTCTAGCCAGACTGGATAAAGCCATTTCTATAATTACAGAAAGCCAGAGAAAAATCGGCTTTTTCAAGCAAACAGACAGTACTGATATGGAAAATTTCTGGAGAGCCATTCTTTCCCGTTCAAGCCTGTCAGAAAGTGAATTAAAATATCTGGAAAAAATTTTTACAAAAACAGCAGGTCTTATTTCAAAGAAAGATTAATTTCTTTTTCCGTTATTTCATCTCCAGAACAATACAACAGTGACCGCTGAATTACACGGTTTAATTCGCGGACATTTCCAGGCCACGAATATTCTAACAAAACTTTTTCAGCTTCAGCTGATAAATGCTTTTTTGTATCTTTTAAAAAATTCTGTGCCAGAGGAATTATATCTTTTTTTCTCTGACGTAAAGGTAAAAGCTTTAGTTCTAAAGTTGATATTCTGTAATATAAATCGCTGCGAAATTTTCCCTTTTTTCTTTCTTTTTCAAGATCTGAATTTGTTGCACAGATAATTCTTGCATCAAATTTTACTTCTTTATTTGAACCAACAGGTTTACACACTTTATCTTCAAGTGCCAGAAGCCCTTTTGGCTGAACCAGTTTTTCCATAGCTCCAATTTCATCTAAAAACAGTGTTCCGCCATCAGCTTCAACAAATTTACCCGTATGTTTTACCGCATCAGTGAAAGCACCTTTTTCGGCCCCAAACAGTTCTGACTCAGCAATGGAAGACGGAATTCCGGCACAGTTTATTTTTACAAAACTTTTGTCATTTCTTTCTGACAACTTATGAATCAGTTTTGCACACAAGGTTTTTCCAGTTCCGCTGTCTCCTGTTATTAAAACAGGAAATGAACTTTTTGCAAAACACATCATCTGATTTTTTAATAACTGCGATTCAGGACTTTCTCCGATAAACTGCGAAAGTATTTCTTCTTCCTCTTCTGTGATTTTACATTTATTTTCTAAAATTGTTATTTCATCAGTTTCTGCTTTTGTTTGTTCATTTTTCTGATCCTCAGAGAATTTCTCTAAGCTCTGCAAAAATTTTTTAGTACACAACGACTTTTCAATATAATAAAAGGCTCCACATCTCAAGGCATGTGACATAAAAATTGAATTACAATAATCAGAAATAAAGATAACTTTACACGGAAAAACTTTTGAAATAAATTTTTCAACCTCTACTGTACTTGAAAAATCCAGATACTCAACCAGCACGTACAAAAAACCTTTAGTATCCTGCTGTTTTTTTTCAAAACTGAAAACATTTCCAAACAACGTAAAACTATATTCAGGATTGTTTTCTGAAAGTTTTTTTGCAAACTGATTGTCTTTTGTTACGATTGCAATTCTTTTCATATTATACACCTTTTTATATCCCACTATTTTACTTTAAAAAAACTTATCATTTCAGGTGCTTATTTTATCGGATTGTTAACTGTCTTTCTTGAATAATCTGTACCACAAAAGTAAAAAATTATATCTGAGAAAAGGTAAAAGCAAAAATATTTTTAATGGATTTTTGAAAACTTCCACCCAAATTTCATTTCCACGATTAAACACATCTTCTGAAATTCTTTGCTTTTGTTTTGCAAAAATACGAAGAATATCTTTTGAAAAAAGTGCAATTGTAGATGGCGAAAACTGCTTGCGTCTTCTATAATACCAGCAGTCTGCTCCAGAAAGTCCGTCGCCTGTTAAAAACAAAGTCGGAGACGATTTATAAACGGCAGATACAATGTTAGTTTCAACATTTTTCGGATAATAACCGACATATCTGCCAACAATCTGGACTCCTGGAAAAGTCGAACGCAAATTCCGTTCTGCAGTCATCAGTGTATCTTTTCTACCTCCCAGAAGATAAAGCGACTTATAGTTTTTTTCCAGAATTCCAAGAATCTGAATTATCGTCGTAAAAGGATTATAGCGGTACGGAATTCCTTTTTTCAAAAACTGAGCACCTTTAAGAATACTTTTAGAAACAGGCAGAATAAGTGAAGCATTTTTTAAGCAGGCGAGATATTCTTTATTTCTTCTTGCTTTCAGTAACTGCCAGATTGATATAAAGCAAATCTGTTTTTCACCTTCTGAATGAATCAAGGACATCATTTCATTTTCTAATTCTGAAGGTGCTACAATATCAACAGGAACATTTAAAAGATTTATTCTTGTGTGTGCCATGAAGTAAACTCCGTTAAAGCATGCTGAATTACAGCCAGTCCGTAAAGACAAGCCGTATCAACACGCATTACATTTGTATTAAAATGCAGAACTTCAAACCCGTTCTGCAATAATTTCTGCATTTCTGTTTCAGAAATACCACCTTCGGTTCCTACCGCAAGACAAACTGTGCTGCATTTTTTTTTCAGAGCAAAAACACCTTTCTGATTCTTCTGCGGCATTTCATGTAGCACGTAGGCTTTACTGTCATCCGCTTCGTTGTTTTTTTGAACTGCCTGATTCCATTGTTTCAGAGCCTCATCCAAAGTCATTGGCGGAAAAATTTTTGTATTAACCTTTGACCCACACTGCTGCCTTGCTTCTTTTACTATTCTCAGCCAGCGGGAAAGTTTCGATTCTGAATCAACTCCTTCCTTACTATATTCTCCGGGAACAGGCAATATTGCATGAACACCGCATTCTACCGCATGGCGGACTACATCATCCATTACAGAACCTTTTGGCAAAAATTGCAGTATCCAGATTTCCGGAAAAAAGCCCTCACTATTTTCTGAAATTTGCGAAGCTTTCACACCGGTTTCAATATTGGTTTCTTCTGAACAAAGTTCCAGCACCACAGATTTTTGTCTGACGCTGAACACCTGCATCGTTTTTATCGAATTATCACCTAATCGAACTTCAATTATACTTCCCGATTTTAAACGCAAAACCTGTGTAAGATACTTATAATCCTTCCCTGATATTTCTATGCGGCCGTTTTTATCTGGAATTAATTCAGAAACGTATTGCCTCATTTTTTTTCTGCCGCTGTTTTTTCTTCTTTCTGAGCTTCTTCCTGAAGTTCCTTCAGGGTTTTTGTTGTTTTTACAAGAGCAGCAAAACCGGATGAAGTTACAATTCGAATAGCCTCATTCAGCTGCAGGTCAAAATCCAAATCATACAAAGGCTGTGTTTTTGTTCTGTATACTTCCAGCCTGACAAGTCGCCGCAGATAGGTCTGATTCAATTTGTATTTATAGCCAAGTTGTTTTGCATATTGCGCAATATGTATTTCTGTCATATCTGGATGCGATTCCACATAGTCTGCAATTTCTGTTGACTTTACCAGCTCGATGTAGGCTTTTTCTTCTTCTTCCGTAAGCGGTTCCATTTTTACAATTAAATCCGGCGGAATACCAACCTTATCGATATTTGTATCTGACGGAGTATAATACCTTGCCATTGTCAGTTTTATTCCATCCGAATTTGGAAGCGGAACAACCTGCTGTACAGAACCTTTTCCATATGTCCGTTCACCAACGAGGTATGCAAGATGATTATCTTTAAGTGCACCGGAAAGAATTTCAGAAGCACTTGCACTTCCCTTATTGATTAAAACAACAATCGGAATCCCTTTTTGCATTGTTGTTTTTTTGGCACTAGCTGTATAAACAGAACTTTCATATTTAAGCCGGCTCTTTGTTGAAACAATATTTCCAGAATCTATAAACTTATCTGCTACATCAGCAACACTTGTAATTAGGCCACCGGGATTATTTCTTAAGTCAATAATCAGTCCTTTAAATTTTTCTTTTTTGAAAAAGTCCAGAGCCTGCTGAACCCGTTCCGGTGTTTGCGGAGTAAATTCAATAATGCGTAAATAACCGATATTGTTTGAATTTTCTTTTATCATGTCGAATTTTACAGTCGGCACTTCAATCAGATCACGAACAAGTGTAACCGGAAACTCCATATTTTTTCCGCGTCTTACAAGCACATCTACACTCTCACCGATTTTTCCCCTGAGCATTCCCAAAACTTCATCCATCGAAATATCCGAAGTTTTCACACCATTGATTTCGATAAGTAAATCGCCGCTTTGAATGCCTGCTTTCCAGCCCGGAGTATCTTCAATAGGACTGGCAACTTCAACATAGGCCGGTTTATCTGGAGTAGATTCCATTGCCTTTGTAATTGAAAGTCCGACTCCACCAAAGTTTCCCACCGTCGTATCGTTCATGGAGCGCATAGAGGTTTTATCAAGGTAAGTTGTGTACTGGTCGCCTAGAGAATCCATTATTCCTTTTAACGCACCTTCATACAAAACTTCAGGATCTACATCATCAACATAATTCTGCTGCACGAAACTAAACACACTTGTTATCAAGTCCATATACTGACGAGTTTTTGCACTTTTTTCAGCTTCTGTTGAGCCTGTCTGTGCAAAAAGTGAAGGAGACAGCAGAGCATAAACTGCTATATAAACTGCTACTGCCATTGTTAAAAAGAGGTTTTTCTTCATACTATTATAATAAGATGTGTTAAAAAAATTATCAACTGCTATTGACCCTTTCGCTTTTGTTACATAAACTTTTTTTATGAAAAAAAGCACCTTGATTTCAATTTTTTGTGTAGAAGTTGCACGCCTTTATATTTTGCTTGCATCTAACTCCAACATTAAATACACCGATTTACCTCTTTCCTGGTTTTTTGCTATACCTCTATTAGCGATTCCTATTGTCCTGATTTTTTCAGCTTTCTTAAATGATGACTATTCTCTTTTTTGCCTTAAATCCTATGCAATTTCAAGAGTGTTTTATATTCTAGGTGCTATTGCCTTTATTATTGTAAATTATTTTATAAAGACAAAAAACATATCCACACGGATTAATTATCTTCCGGCCATTATTCTATCGATATTTTTAGTTTTTGATGTTATAATATTTCTATATATCTATTTAAGGGATAAAAAATGCAGATAATACCAGTAGCAAGTGGAAAAGGTGGTGTAGGAAAAAGTCTTCTTTCTGCAAACCTCGCTGTAATGTTAGGTAAAGCAGGAAAACAGGTAGTGCTTGTTGACTTAGACTTAGGAGCTTCGAATACACATCTTGCCCTTGGCGTTCAATCTCCAAAATCAGGTCTTGGAACCTTTTTGACAGGTCAAAGTTCTTTTGAAGACATAGTCCTTGAAACTGATTACGAGAATGTTTTTTTTATTCCAGGCGATTCAGAAATTCCAGGTTTATCTTCAATTAAAGCGGCAAAAAAAAATCAGCTGATAAAAAAACTTCACTCTCTTGATGCTGATTATCTGATTCTCGATCTTGGAGCGGGCACACATCTTTCCATTCTGGATTTTTTTCTGCTTTCACCACAAGGAATTATTGTTAGTGCCCCAACTGTTACAGCAACTCTTAATGCCTACCTTTTTTTGAAAAATGCTGTTTTCCGACTCATGCAGAATTCTTTTAAAAAAGGTACTGTTGCAGCAAAAATTCTTGATGAATTAAAGAAAGATACAGATTCACTGAAACGTCTTTATATTCCAAAACTGATAGAAAAAATCCGGACTCTCGATCCTGAAAGTGCTTCAGTTTTCGATACCCAGATGGCAGAGTTCACTCCCCGCCTTGTAATGAATATGATTGATTCCCCGGATGATGCTGATAAAGCCCTGAAAATCCGTAGAAGCTGCCGCGAGTATTTAGGAATCGATCTGGAATTTTTAGGGGTTATCTACCGCGATTCTACTCAGGATGTTGCCCTTTCTTCCAGGCTGCCTGTAACCATTTACAAACCACAGTCTGTAGCTTCTCAGGCAATAGTACGCATTGCTGATAAAATTCTGATTTCTGAAACAAAAGAGTTTTCCAAAACATACTATTCTACTGATGATTCTTATCAGAGTGCGTCTTCTGATGCCCTCGAAGATTATGAATCGAAAATGTCATATATTGAAGATCTTTTAGGAACAGGCGCACTTTCTATGAGTGATCTGGCAGAAACTATAAAATCTCAACAATATGAAATCAACCAGCTCAGAAAAGAAAATCTGCTTTACAAAACAAAACTTATAAAAGCTGTTGAGCAGGGATTTAAAATATAAATTGTAAAGGAATTATAAATATGCTATTGGCAATTAATTATCCATCCTGGATTCATCCTTCAATTTTTCCAGGTGTACCGGTTTTACAAAATATCCGCTGGTATGGTCTTATGTATATCGTTGCTTTCGGTATTGCCTTTTTCATTTTAAGCAAACTTCGAAAAGAAGGTGCATTAGATGATGGTAAAACTGTAACCACCGATGATGACATTTTCAACTTTTTTGCTTTCAGTATTTTATTCCTTTTACTGGGTGCCCGCATCTTCAGTACTTTGATTTATGATACCTCCGGAATATATCTCAAAAAACCCTGGCTGATTTTCTGGCCTTTCAGAAACGGCAAATTTACAGGTCTTGCAGGAATGTCTTATCACGGCGGCTTCATTGGAGGTCTTACTGGTATGATACTCTGGTGTAAACTGCATCATAAACCTGTTCTTAAATGGATTGATGCAATGGCTATCAGCATTCCGCTTGGTTATACCTTTGGAAGAATCGGAAACTTTATGAATGCCGAACTTTTCGGAAGAATTACAACAATGCCCTGGGGGATTGTATTTCCTTATGCTTCAAAATTTTCTTCTTCCCTTCAATGGGTTCAGGATTTTGCACAAAAAGCTGGAATAGAAATTACAGAAAATATGGTAAATTTACCCCGCCATCCAAGCCAACTGTATGAAGCTTTTTTTGAAGGCGTTATGTTATTTGTCCTTTTATGGACAACAAGAAAACTTAAACCTTTCACTGGTTTTTCATCCGCCTTATACACAATCGGATACGGTACTGCCAGATTCTTTATAGAATATTTCAGGCAGCCGGACGAAGACCTTGGATTCAGAACAGGTGCCATGCAAAATGCACCTGTTTATTTAAATCAGTCCATGTTAAATCTTTCGACAGGACAGATTCTTTGTCTCATCATGATTTTTGGTGGTTTTCTGTTTATAGCAGTCGGCTTATACCTGAAAAAGAAAAAAGCTGCCTTAAAAGAATAAAGCAGCTTTCAAAATATATATAAAGACGGGAAAAGAAAACAATAATTTCCCGTACTAAAAAAAAGACTTTTCACAAGCAAAAATCTACAGTTTATTATAAATCATTTTGCCTGTAAAACTGTCTTTTTTATGAGCTCAATCAATTCTTTTTCGCCTGGCTTTTTAGTCATCTCTTTTTTAAAATCAGCCTGCTGAAACAAAAATGCAAGTTGTGAAAGCACTTTTAAGTGAAACTGAGTTGTACTTGTTAAAAGCATTATCATCACATAAACAGGTTTTGCATCTGGAGCATTCATTATAATTGGTTTCTCAAGGTAACAAACAACTATTTTCTGGTCTCCAAGATTTTTTAACAAAGGATAGCGGGGATGCGGAAGAGCCACTCCATTTCCTACAGCAGTACTCATGAGAGTTTCTCTCTGGCAAAGTTCACTGTAAAGTTTTTCTGAATCTACATCATCTGGAAGTTCAATCTGTGTACTCATATATTTATAGATTTCTTCTGGAGTATTGCCTTTTACGTTGTAAAAAACTCCCCCACGATGAATCAGCTCTTCAAGATTGATATCATAATCCATTTTTTAATCCCCTTTTATTATAGAGAAAATGTCTTTCTGGTGCTTTTTTATCTCGTCTACAAGAACCTCTACTGTTTCTTCGTAGCTTAATTCCATTCCTTCAAGAGAAACAGAAATTGCAGCAATTTCTTCATCAGACAAACAAGTCATAGAAGAAAATGTTACAACAAGTCTGGTCACATGTTCAGCCAACTGAGAAAAAACAACAAGAGGTCGTTGTGCAACATTGTCTATATGTTTACCCAGATAACTTAATTCAGTCTGTAAATCAACTAAACGGAGATATAAATCCAGAACACTATGCCTTATTTCTCCAATATCATTATCTGCAAACCAATTATAGTCTTTACTTAATATATCACGTTTTTTTTGCAAATGCAATAAAAACTGACTTATCTCCCGCTTTGAATACATTGATGAATCAGGAAACAGCTGTTTCATAATTGATTCAACATTGTCATTTTTTTTAAAAAGTGAATCATAGATAAAAGCATCCAGAATTTGTGACGGTACATAAAGTTTGTCATTATAAGGCAGAACATTTTTTTGATTATCTAAAGTTTCATTCGAATTATCGTTTTCAAATTGATCTTTTTCATTCAGTGATGGATAAATTGGTATTTCTTCACCTTTTTTCCATAGTCTGGTTTCTACACCAAAATATGATATTTCTACTTTTTCAGATTTGTCAAATAACTCTTCAAGTGAACCACAATCTGGTAGTGCCAGTTCATTTCTATGTTCCAGGAACATAAACGTAAGCTGTTCATCTATGGAATTACAGGCTCCATATTTATCAAATGTTTCCAAAAGTGCTTTTTCTGCATTCTTAAACCACTTTTGAAGTCTTTTATCCTGCGATGTTTCTTCAAATGGATTTTCTTTATTTGTAAATGATGGAACAATTTCTATTTCTCCAGCATCCCAATCAGAGACCACGGCACAAATTCTTTGTCCATATACAAATCTGAAAAATTTATAAAAAGAGGACATATCCAGCACTGTCAGATTAACAATTCCCGGAATCATGTAATCATTTTTTGCATAATCAAGCTCATTATTTGCTTTATCCATTGAAATAACCTGCGGGATAAACTCTTCGCCATAAAACTTATAGGCATCAATCACATATCCTGAAGGTATCGAAACAACTTTATGTTTAATTGTCCTGCCAAGAAATTTAATAATTAAATCATGTGGCAGAATTTCTGGATCAACAAAAGGCATAAACCTGTCCCCAATAATCAGAATATTGTTTTCTATTTCATAGCGGGAGGGTTTTATAGCAAACGGCATTCCTGTGAAAATTCCAGCGCGAGTTATAAACCTGTGATTTGTTAATGGAACAACAAAACTGATTGAATCCATTAATAATAATAATTCATCTTCAGAAATCTTAATTTTATTTTTTTTAAGAAAACTTAAAACCTCTTTAGTTGTAAAAACATCAAGTTCTTTGCGAAAATAATTATTTAGTAGTCTTACCAGCTTCTGTGGAATCAATTTCGTCTTTCTATATAATTGTTTTAGAAAAAAAAAGCTGCCGATATTTTATGAAGCTCACTTCATTAGTTTTCGACAGCTTTTTTAATAAATCAGCTGATTTTACACAGCTTTTCCATTTTTAATAGCAGCTTTGCAAATCTTACAGATATTAACTTTATTTCCTTCAATTTCCTGTTCGTAAAGGATTTTAACACCTGTTGCTTTACAACGAGGACAAACGCCACGACCATGTGCGGCCAGTTCACGAATGCCTTTTCCGCGATGTGCTTTTGACATAATCAGCTCCTTATCGTTTACTCTGCAGTTTCTGAGGTTGTAGCTTTTGCTTCTTTTGCAGGAGCCTTTGCTTTTTTCTCAGCTGTTTTTTTTGCAGTTGTCTTTTTTTCTGCTGGCTTATCACTGGCCTTTTTTGCTACTTTAGTATCTTTCTTGCCTGATTTTTCGATATCGTAATCAACAAGTTCAAGAATAACCATATCAGCAGCATCGCCCTGACGATATCCGATTTTCATGATGCGGGTGTATCCACCTTTTCTATCCTTCATTCTCGGACCAATTTCCTTGAAAAGTTTTGCAAGGACAATTTCGTCAGAAATATAGCGGGCAGCTTGACGACGATTGTGAACAGTATCAACTTTGCCTCTAGTAATCAGCTTTTCAGCCTTTCTGCGAACTTCTTTTGCTTTAGCTTCAGTTGTTGTAATACGCTCAAATCTAAACAGAGAAGTTACCATATTGCGAGACATAGCACGTCTGTGAGCTGTTGTGCGTGAAAGCGGATTAAAACCATTTCTATGATTCATCTGATTCTTCCTTTTTCTCTGAAGGGTTTACAGCGTTCTTAAGATGACTGTAATCAGTCATTCCTAAAGAAAGATTCCATTCCTGGAGTTTTTCTTTTATCTCTGTCAAACTCTTTTTTCCGAAATTTCGTGTTTTTCCAATATCATCTTCGGTCTTTTTTGTTAATTCTCCAATTGTCCGGATATTGGCATTTTTCAGACAATTAGAAGAACGAACTGAAAGTTCAAGTTCTTCAACAGGAGTATTTAATATTTGACGGATGCGTTCATCGCCTTCATCAAGCTCATCAGCTCTTGAAACTTCATTGTCATTAAAGTTTACAAAAATAGCAAAATGATCTTTAGCGATTTTAGCAGCCTCTGCAAGAGCATCGTCAGGAGCAATTGTTCCATCAGTCCAGATTTCTATAACAAGCTTATCGTAGTCATTTCTTTGACCAACACGACATGGCTCAATAGAATACTTAACTTTTGGAATTGGGGTAAAGATTGCATCCATTGGAAGTGTTCCTACAACTTCGATATAATTCTGGTTTACTTCGGCAGGAACATACCCCCGTCCTAAATCAACCTGAATTTCAAAATCAATACGAGCCCCTTCCATCATTGTGAATAATGGAACATCTTTTGTAAAAATCTTTAACTGATCCCCACGTGCCAAATCAGAACTTGTAACTACACCAGGTCCTTTAAATTCAAAAAGGAATGTTTCTTGTTCAACATCTTCCTGTAATGCAAGACGAATCATTTTGATACTGTTGAGAATCTCAAGAGTGTCTTCTGCAACATTCGGAATATTGTCAAATTCACTTGAAATTACATGTGGAACATCATCCGCATCATATGAAGTGATGCGGACAGAAGAAACTGCATAGCCCTGAATCGATGAAAGCAATACACGACGAAGTGTATTACCTACAGTCGTTCCGAAACCTGTCTCAAATGGATAAGCTGTGAATTTGCCATAATT
>JAEEGL014537617.1_pt1 | contig 18785 bp, 20 predicted proteins | sample 9134231 | NCBI WGS metagenome assembly JAEEGL01 (sample SAMN16246548, study PRJNA631951) | gut metagenome | biome: gut microbiome; feature: rumen; material: fiber-attached | host: Bos | place: Iran: Karaj | collected 2018-10 | reverse complement strand
GGCTGCTACGTGTCTTCACTACGGTCAGGAATGTTTCGAAGGTTTGAAGGCGTACCGCGGCAAAGACGGAAAAATCCGCGTGTTCCGTTGGGAAGAAAATTCAAAACGATTGAACCGCTCGGCTGCACGCGTTGGTATGCCTGAAGTTCCAGCGGAACTTTTCAAGGAAATGTTGTTTACGTTGGTTAAAGAAAATGCCGACTTCGTGCCACCTTACGGAACGGGCGCGTCGTTGTACATCCGTCCGTTGATGATTGGTATGAGCCCGCGTCTTGGCATCAGCGCTTCTACAGAAGTGTTGTTGATTTTGTTCTGTAGTCCTGTCGGTCCTTACTACAAAGGCGGTTTCAAACCTATCAAAGTGATTGTTGAACGTGGTTCCGACCGTGCGGCTCCACTTGGAACAGGTACAGTAAAAGTTGGTGGAAACTACGCCGCTGCGTTGAATATGTCGATTAAATCGCACGAAATGGGCTACGGTGCAGCTTTGTATTTGGATCCGAAAGAGAAAAAATACATTGACGAATGCGGTCCTGCAAACTTCTTCGCAATCAAAGGCGACAAATACATTACGCCAAAATCAACGTCAATTTTACCTTCTATTACCAATATGAGTTTGCAGGCATTGGCTGAGAAAAAAGGTTTGACAGTGGAAAAACGTCAAATTCCGTTGACGGAACTTGCTGAATGCGACGAAGCGGCAGAATGCGGAACAGCAGCAGTTATTTCGCCAATTTCTGCAGTATATGACCCTGACGAAAACAAAACCTACACGTTCGGCGACCAAGTTCATCCAGGCAAAAACTGCGTTGACTTGTACAATACGCTTGTCGGCATCCAATATGGCGACATCGCCGATCCATTCGGTTGGATTTCGTTTGTAGAATAAATAGATATTTATGTTTGTAGAGATGCGATTAATCGCGTCTCTACATTTTTATGAAAAATGGCAAAAATTAGAATTACAAAAGAGTTCGTGTTTGATGCCGCGCACAATCTTCCGCATTACGATGGAAAATGTAGGAACATTCACGGACATACATATAAATTATTGGTCACGTTGATTGGCGAACCATGTACCGACACACGTTCTCCGAAATGTGGTATGGTGCTTGATTTCAATGATTTGAAGCAAGTTATCAAAGATTCTGTCGTTGACAAGTTCGACCATGCGCTGATTGTTTCCGCCGATGGAAATTTTGATTGCCTGAAACAATTTCAGGAAGATGGAAAGTTTGTGGAGGTTCCGTTTCAACCAACGTGCGAAAATCTTACGGCCTATATCGCTGAACAATTATTGCTGAAATTGCCTGCAAATGTCCAGCTGTACAGTGTTCGGCTTTACGAGACTCCTACGTCGTACTCAGAGTGGGTTGTCACCGATAATCAATAAAATTTGCTGTTTTTATAAATTTTTCCATCCCAAAAGCCTATCTTTGAAACTGGTTTAAAATCGGTTTATGCGCGAGTTATTTTCGAGTCTTGATGTAATCGTTTCGATAGCCCTTATTTTTATTGTCTTCCTTGTTGTGCATAAGATTCAGGAGGATAATATTGATAGGTTTACGTATTATTCGCATCTCACCCGCGCCTTGTTACTCAAAATTTTCTTTGGAATTTGTTTTGCCTGCGTGTATATTTTTTACTACGATGGCGGTGATACGCAATATTATTTTACGGGAACACGCTCCATTGTGCGGATGGCGGAAAAGAATTTTGGCGCGTTTGTAAGGTTGCTTTTGGGCGAACGGACGCAGGAACTGCTCTCACTCTTTGATTGGCGAACAGGTTGGCCAACGTATTTCAAGGATGTGAACTCGTGGGCGGTATGTCGATTTACTGTGCCGTTCTACATACTTGGGTGCGGCACGTATTTGGGCACAACCATCGCGATGGATGTCATTCTGTTTATACCAATTTGGAGATTTTATAGAATGATGGTAAAAATGTACCCCGAAAATGCGACAATGATTGCAGTGTCTTTGCTCTACATCCCTTCGGTGCTGTTTTGGGGCTCTGGCTTGTTGAAAGACGTGTGGTGCATGGTCGGGATTTTCTCGATTTATACGGCGTGTTGGATGATTTTCTTCCGAAAAAAGAAAATTTTCAAGTTTGTCATAGTGTATTTGTTCTGGGCGTATATTCTTACCTCAATTCGTCCATATACGTTCTATACTGTGTTTGCCACAAGTATTGCGTGGATAGGATTGCATTACCTTCGCTTGTTTAATAATAGGTTTGTGCAGGTTATTTTCTTTCCGTTTATGGCGCTTGTGATTGTTGGGATTTTTGCGATTTTTATGGACAACATTTCCGATATTGCCGAAGGAAAATATGCCACCGTGGGTTCTATGATGGAGCAAGCGGTGATTATTCAGGACGACTTGAAACGTGACTATTATGGCACGAACAGTTTCGACATTGGAGCATTTGACGCAACGGTGCCCGGAATGCTCAAGAAAATGCCACAGGCTTTACTTGCAGGATTGTTCCGACCTTTTATTTGGGAGGCACGGTCGCCGTTTATGATTTTGTCGGGACTCGAAAACTTTGTTGTCTTGCTGATTACAATTCTTTCGGTGTTTAAACTGCGGCTTTCATTCTTCAAGGCTTTTGTAAAAGATGAATTTTTGCTCAGTATCGCAATATTTGTGGTTGCGTTCGGTTTCTTCATCGGTTTGACAATTGCGAACTTTGGCGCTTTGGTGCGATACAGAATTGTTTTGTTCCCATTTTTTGCCATTATTTTGTCCCGGTTATGGTATATCCAGCAACGGGAATTGGAGATGGAAGAAGAAGATTTAGAGGATACGAATTAAGAGATTGGAGTTGTGCCGTTCATCTAATTTTTTCAAATTTTACTATGTGGTTTCCAATAATTTTGTATGTTTGTGACATAATTATTGAAAATGAAAAATTTGATTTCTTATAATCGTTGGTGGTGGCGCTCCTAATGTGAGGAGGGTCTAACGTTTATATACTTTCAAAGCTCATATAACCGCAAGCCTCCAAGAGACTTGCGGTTTTTTTGTAGAATTATTTTGAAACATTAAAATTTACATACAATGGAAAAACAAAAAAGATTTATTCTTCCAGAAAATGAAATACCTACACAATGGTATAACATAGTTGCGGATATGAAGACGAAACCGCTTCCAATGCTGAATCCGCAGACGAAAAAACCTATCACGGTTGATGAAATGTCGGGCTTGTTCAACCGTGCCTGTTCCGAACAAGAATTGAACCAAACCGACGCTTGGTTTGATATTCCTGAACAAGTTCGCGACCTGTACAAATCGTACCGTTCAACGCCGTTGGTTCGTGCTTACGGATTGGAAAAAGCACTCGACACGCCTGCCCACATCTATTTCAAAAATGAAAGTGTGAGCCCTGTGGGTTCCCACAAATTGAACTCCGCTTTGGCTCAAGCATACTACTGCAAACAGGAAGGTGTAACAAACATTACCACCGAAACTGGTGCGGGACAATGGGGTGCCGCTCTTTCGTATGCGGCAAAAGCATTTGGATTGGAATTGGCTGTATTTATGGTAAAAGTAAGCTACAACCAAAAACCATATCGCCGTTCTATTATGCAAACATTTGGAGCACAAGTAATTGCTTCGCCAAGTATGAGTACAAAAGCAGGACGACAAATCATTACCGAAAATCCTAATTATCAAGGTAGTCTTGGTACTGCAATTTCCGAAGCCGTGGAATTGGCAATGCAGACACCAAACTGCAAATATGTGCTTGGAAGCGTGTTAAACCACGTTACGTTGCACCAAACCGTTATCGGTCTTGAAGCAGAGAAACAAATGGCTATGGCTGGCGAATATCCTGATATGGTTATTGCTTGTTTCGGTGGCGGTTCAAACTTTGGCGGACTATCATTCCCATTTATGCGTCACAACTTGGTTGACGGCAAAAAAACAGTGTTCCTTGCCGCAGAACCAGCATCGTGTCCGAAACTGACACGAGGTGTTTTCCAATATGATTTTGGCGATGAGGCAGGTTACACGCCAATGTTGCCAATGTTCACGTTGGGACACAACTTTGCTCCTGCGCACATTCACGCCGGCGGTCTTCGTTACCACGGTGCGGGAACAATTGTGAGCCAGTTGATTAAGGACGGTATGATGAAAGGCGTTGACATTCCACAACTGGAATCATTCCAAGCTGCATCGTTGTTTGCACAAACAGAAGGGATCATTCCAGCTCCGGAATCGGCACACGCAATTGCCGCTACCATCCGCGAAGCAAACAAATGCAAGGAAGAAGGTGTTAAGAAAACTATCTTATTCAACCTTTCTGGCCACGGATTGATTGATATGACGGCTTACGACCAATATCTTGCAGGCGATTTGACCAACTACGAATTGCCGGACGAGATTATCAAAGAAAATGTTTCTACATTGGAAAAGATAATCTAAAAAACGTTCCCAAATAAAAATTTTTGAAAACGCTTTCCTACTTTGATGGGGAAGCGTTTTTGTTTTCTCGCTGAAGAAAGAATTGAAGATAAATTCCGTTTAACTTCGCTTTTTTGAAACTCTGGCATTGTCCTTGTTGTTTGTTTTGAATTTATTAGTATCTTTGGCAACTGATAAATTTTATGTTTATGCAAACAATAAAGATTTCGTTGTTCGTTTTTGCGTTGGGATTGCTTCTTTCGTGCACGCCTGACGAGGGTAAGGGCGGGCTTGCTTCAATAGAGGGCGTTGTGATGGTTCAGAATCTTAACTCGCTACAGGAAAATTCGGGTGCACCCTATCCTGCAACTGATTGCGATGTGTATATTTCCTATGGAAACTCAGGACTCGCCGACGACAAAACGCGTACAAGCCACAATGGTATATATCAGTTCAGCAATCTCACCAAGGGCGATTATACCGTGTTTGTATATTCCGACGACACGCTCTCAAATGCAAAATATCCACGATTGACGTTTTCCCAGTCTGTTTCGCTTGATAGCAAAAAAGATGAAGCAAAAGCTGATAAATTCACCATTTACAGACACATGGACTATGATGACGGCAATGGTGTGGCAATCGGCAATGTGAAAGAATACATTTGTGCCACGGTAGGAACGCTCACTTCGATTGAGGACAGCATTCCTTCGCAGGAAACTTCAGTGTATCTTCAGTTTGAAAACAGTGATGAAATACTTGAACGATATCGGACTGATGCGAATGGAACGTTCACCATTTCGAAATTAATTCCTGGAAAATATCGGGTATATGCGCTGAGCGAGGAAAGTAAAATTCCCGCCGACCCGCAAACCGCAAGCTACAAACATTTTGAAATAACCGACAACTCGTCAACTGTTGTCATTCCAGAAATAACAATTAAAAATTTTAAATAAACACAACTATGAAAATTACACACACACTTTTATGTCTTGCTACTGGTCTATGCATCAGTGCCGCTGTTTCAGCACAAACAGGCGAAGTAAAGACCAGAACTGTTTATGAAGTTGATTCAAAGGGAAAGAAAATTCTTGATTCAAAGGAAGAGCGTGACGACCGGGGACGTGTTGTGAAACGCTATGAATACGATGAATACGGCGATTTGAAAAAATACTATGTGTACGAATACAAAGGCAAAAAAGAGACTGCCGAATATGAATATTCCCCTTCGGGAAAACTCAAGGAAAAAGCAGTGTATGAATACAACGAAGCCGGAAAACGTACCGCAAAAGTATATTACGACGCTGCAGGAAAACAAATTAAAAAGAAAGTGTACGAATACACGTATTACGCTGACTAATGGCTGATGCGGTAGAAATAATAATTGACGCAATGCGTCCAATTTCGTTGGACGAAATGGATTCTGTGAAGTTGCAGAACCGCACCGACACGAAATATGTGTTCAGTCGGACGCAACTGCCTGATGTGTTGGCGGAAATAGCGCCAAATTATGCGGTGCTGCACATCAACGGCACACCGTACCAAAAATACCGAACAACGTATTTCGACACCGCCGACGACAAAATGTACATTGCGCACCAAAACGGGAAACTGAACCGCTACAAAGTCCGCCATAGAACGTATCTTTCAACTGGAGCGGAATATCTTGAAATAAAATTCAAGAACAACAAACGGAGAACAAAAAAGAAACGTATTGCGTTTCCATTCTCAAGCCCACTGATGGAGGCGAACAATTTTATCACGAAAAATTGTCCATTCTCTGGCGAGGAATTGTTCCCCAAAACATTGGTGGAATATTCACGCATCACATTGGTTGACTTGGTTCACGGCGAACGTTGCACAGTTGACACAGATTTGATGGTAACCAATTGTGTGACAGGCGAAAAAGCTGATTTTGGACATATTTGCATTATAGAATTGAAGCGCGACAAATGCAGAGCTGTTTCATTTATGAAAAGCTCATTGCTGAAAAACAGAATTTTCCAGCGGGGAATGAGCAAATATGCAATTGGAACCGCTGTGGTTTATAAAAACATAAAGAAAAATAGATTCAAGAAAAAAATCAGATATATAGAAAAATTAAAGTACAAAAAATAATAGATATGGAAGAACTTTTTGGAATCGCACTTATTGATGTGCCATCATTTTGGGAATTATTAGTCCGTTTCGCATTCAACTTTCTGATAGTGTTTGTAATCAGCCGTTGTTTGTACTATCCAGCAACACGACGTCGTGATTTCTTGTTTACTTACATTTTGATTTCCACAATCGTGTTCTTGTTGTGTTTCTTGTTGGGAAATGTAAAAATTCAAGTCGGTTTTGCGCTTGGTTTGTTTGCAATATTCGGAATTATCCGTTACCGTACGGAATTGATGCCAATCAAGGAAATGACGTATCTGTTCCTTGTAATTGGTGTTTCGGTTATCAATGCGTTGTCTAACAAGAAGGTAAGTTATGCAGAGTTGTTGTTTACAAACTTTGCAATTCTTACTGTTGCATTCATTCTTGAAAGAGTATGGATGATTAAGCACGAATCGCGCAAACGTATTAAATACGACAACATCGCATTGGTAAAACCAGAGCGTTACGATGAACTGAAAGCTGATTTGGAAAAACGTACTGGCTTGAAAATTGATCGTTTCGAAGTTGGCGACATCAACTATTTGACTGATTCTACCTGGATTCAAATCTATTACTACGAGCAGGACAACAGCGAAAATAACATGTCGGACGTACACGATGCGTAGATGAAACGATTTACGCTCATAGTGTTGGCTTGTCTGTCGGGAATTCTTGTTTCCGCCCAAACAAAATCTTTTCAGGTTTGGACAGGAATAGGTGTTTCGTACGAACTTTCAAAAAAAATATCATTTGATTTTGAAACGGAAACCCGTTTCCAGCAAGCCAGCAAAACACTTAAGCAAGCTGCTGTGAGCGTTGGCGCGCGATATGCTATCACCAAACCCCTCTATGTGGGCGTAAGTTACGAATTTGCCGACAAGTACAAGAAAAACGGCTATTTCCCTGTAAACACATTTGTCGCAAATCTTGGATACAAAAGGAAATTGGGCGATTTTAGACTTGGCATCCAAACAAAGTTGACGGTAGAAAAGAATTCCTACATAAAAAATCCCGAAGACATTTATCCCGAGTGGAAGCAGAAAAATAAAATCAAATTGGGATATGCGAAATACAAGCGCATCAAGCCGTCGATTGCCGTTGAAACCTACCATCCTTTGGAAGCAGGAGCAAACTATCGCATATCAACAGTGAAATACAGCGCGAACTGCACGTTGGGATTCCGCAAGGGCATTGATTTCACGGCTGGCTACATGTTTCGCCACGAAATCGACAAATGTGAATACATTTCAATTTGCACGTTGGGACTAAGTAAGAGTTTCTAACACGCTTTCGCGTTCAATCACGTCAATTGTGGCGGCAACTGTGGAAACAATTGCGACAATAGCCGACAAAAATGGTCCAATAATCGGAATATACAGCATGAGAGCAAATACACAGCCGTGTCCACACGCTGTTCCTTTTCTGCTTTTTACCCAGTTAACACTTTGATGCACAGTGAATTTCCGACGCTCGTTTGTGTAGTCCATAAATGAAAACCCGTAAAAATATGCCGATACAAGAAAAACCAAAATTGAGCCAATGCCGAGCGATAAGAATGGTCCGGCAATTGGAATGAATGTACACAAAAATAGCACAATACCAACTACAATTTCCATTAACGAATTGCGGACAGCCAACGCAATTCCACGTACCACATCTTTGCAGAATTGACACAGATTAAAGGGATAATCGTTGAGGTTTAAGATTTTTTCTGTTTTTTCGGAAACGTATGCCAAAAATGGACTCATCACGATTACAACCACATAGCCGCCCCATAATCCTATGAGTATGAAAAACAAAATGCGAAGCAATATTGCAAGTAACGGCACTTCCAAACCCAGTACGTGGTCAGATAGCAAAGTTGCAAGTTCCCCGATAGAATAAAATCCCACAATACTCAACACTATGAATAAAAGTAACGGCACAAACAACGTCCAAACCATTTGGTTGTCTATAATAAAACGTACCGCACGGAATTGCAACGATATAGCCCGAAAGAAATCATCCACTATCGACATTGTATCAAAAACTGATTTATTGTTACAAAAGTATAATTTTCTCATACATAGAACAATTATCGTAGTGTTTTAGTATTTTTGCAACACAAAACAAAAAGATATGAATTTAGACACACTTACGGCTATCTCCCCAATTGACGGGCGATACAGAAACAAAACAGAGATTTTGGGCAATTATTTTTCTGAATTTGCACTTATCAATTACCGCGTTCGCGTTGAAATTGAGTATTTTATAGCATTGTGCAAGGAAGTTCCCCAACTGAAAAATGTTGATTCAGCCTGTTTTGAAAAACTTCGTGATTTGTACCGTAATTTCAGCGAAGCTGATGCTACACAAATCAAAGAAACTGAGAAGGTTACAAACCACGATGTGAAAGCCGTCGAGTATTTCATAAAAGATAAGTTCGACAAGCTTGGACTTCAGGAATATAAAGAGTTCATCCACTTTGGACTGACCTCGCAGGACATTAATAACACGTCGGTTCCGCTTTCGTTGAAAGAGGCAATGAACGATGTGATAGTTCCAACGCTCCAAGAAATAATCGACACATTGACAAAAATGGCTGATGAATGGAAAGATATTCCTATGTTGGCAAAAACCCACGGTCAGCCTGCGTCACCAACCCGTTTGGGAAAGGAAATCAACGTGTTTGTGTCGCGTTTGAATGTGCAGATGGCGCAGCTGAAGGCTGTTCCGTATTCGGCTAAGTTTGGTGGTGCAACTGGTAATTTCAATGCGCACCATGTTGCATATCCAAAAAAAGACTGGCAAGCATTTGGCAACGATTTTGTGAAAAATCATCTTGGTTTGACACGTTCGTTCCCAACAACCCAAATCGAACACTACGACAACCTTGCGGCACTTTTCGATGCTTCGAAACGTATCAACACTATTTTGATGGACTTGTGCAAAGATGTATGGCAATATATATCAATGGGTTATTTCAAACAGCGCATTCAAAAAAATGAAGTTGGCTCGTCGGCTATGCCGCACAAAGTGAATCCAATCGACTTTGAAAATGCCGAAGGTAATTTAGGAATTGCGAATGCCGTATTCGAACATTTGGCTGCAAAACTTCCTATATCCCGTTTGCAACGCGACTTGACTGATTCTACCGTATTGCGCAATATTGGTGTGCCATACGGTCACGTGTTGATTGCTCTTGCGTCATTGAAAAAAGGATTGGGGAAAATCTTTGTGAACGAAAACGCTATCCACGCCGATTTGGAAGCAAACTGGGCTGTGGTTGCCGAAGCCATACAGACAATTCTTCGTCGCGAGGGTTATCCAAAACCATACGAAACGTTGAAGGAACTTACCCGCACGAACGATGTCATCAATGAATCGTCAATCCATAATTTTATTGAAACCCTTAACGTGAGTGAAGCTGTGAAAGCGGAGCTCCGTCAAATCACGCCGTTCAACTATACGGGAATGTAGGAGCAATAACGGAAAAGGAATTAAAATTTTAGTTACTTTTGCCTAACGTTAGAATAGAAAAATGATTGTTTGTACTTCACGAGAAGAAATTTCCAGCGCTGTGGAGCAAATCCGCAAGCAGGGGCGTTCCTTGGGCTTTATCCCGACTATGGGGGCTCTTCACCAGGGACACATTTCGTTGGTGAAAAAGTCCATTGCCGACAATGATTGCACTGCTGTCAGCGTGTTTGTGAACCCAACGCAGTTCAATAATCCAAACGATTTAAAAACATATCCCCGCACCGTCGATGCTGATATTGCTTTGCTTGAGGCTACTGGAGCCGACATTGCGTTCATTCCATCGGTTGAGACAATGTACCCCGAAGGTTTGGAAAACGTAACAGAATCTTACGATTTTGGCGCGATTGGCGCGGTTATGGAAGGTGCTGCGCGACCAGGCCATTTCAATGGCGTTGGAATTGTTGTCCACCGCTTGTTCGACCTTGTGAAACCCGACCGTGCGTATTTCGGAATGAAGGATTTCCAACAAATCGCCATAATACGTGAAATGGTGCGCCAACGTAATATCAACATAGAAATAATTCCCTGTCCAATTGTACGCGAAGCAGACGGACTTGCGCTCAGCTCGCGCAACACACGGCTCAACGAGGAGCAACGGAAGCAAGCTGTGCAGATTTCACAAACATTGTTCAAAGCGGCGGAATTGACCAACAAATATTCTCTTCCTGAGTTAAAGTCATTTGTGATAAACACCGTAAACAGCGTTCCGCTACTCGATGTGGAATATTTTGAGATTGTGGACGGCTATACTATGCAACCTGTAAATTCATGGAACGAAGCAACTTGGATTGTGGGATGCATCACGGTCAACGTGGGCGATGTCCGTTTAATTGACAATATTACCTTAAAACAGTAAAGAAATGATGATAGAAGTAATGAAATCAAAGATTCACCGTATTACGGTCACTGAAGCCAACATTGACTACATTGGTAGCATTACGTTGGACGAAGCTTTGATGGAAGCTGCTAATATTATTCCTAACGAAAAGGTTCAGGTGCTCAACCTTAATTCGGGCGAACGCATTGAAACATACGTAATTAAAGGTGAACGCGATAGCGGCATCGTATGTTTGAACGGTCCCGCTGCACATAAATTTTCTGTTGGTGATATTGCCATTGTAATTTCTTATGCCACAATGGATTTCGATGAGGCGAAATCATTCACGCCTACTGTGATTTTCCCCGACACTGCCACAAATAAACTGGTATAACACATGAGCCGTTCCCTCTCAAAAACAATCTCTTACATTGTTTTTGCACTTATTGGTGTGGGATTGCTGATTTTTGTTTTTAAAGATGTTGACCTTGCCGCTATGTGGAACGACATTACGCACGCAAACTATTGGTATGTTGCGGTTGCGCTCATTTTGGCGATGGGCGGCTATGTATTCCGTGCGGCCCGTTGGTCGTTGCTGATTGAATCCACGTGCGACCATACACCACGGTTTGGAAACGTGTTTTGGGCTGAAATGTTCGGCTACTTTGCCAATATGGCTCTGCCACGTATTGGCGAAATTACCCGATGCGGTGCATTAACAAAAACTGAAAAACTGCCATTCGACAAATTAATCGGCACCGTGATTGTGGAACGAATGTTCGATGTGTTGATGATGCTCATTCTTGCCGTCATCACATTTTTTATTAAAATTGATTTCTTCGGTGCATTTATTCTCGACAAAATCATAACACCCACATTTTCCCGATTCTCGGAATTTAATCTCCTTTGGATAATTACTGTTAGTGTTATTTCAATCATAATTTTTTGTGTATTTGTGTATTACCTACGAAAAGGGAACCGTCTTTCCGAAAAAATCCTGTCGTTCATCAAAGGAGTAATTGATGGATTTTCATCGGTACGCAAACTCAAAAAACGTGGGTTATTCATTGTATATACGTTTTTACTGTGGCTCTGCTACTGGCTTATGACGTGGGCAGTGTGTTTCGCAATTCCGCAAACAGCAAATATGACGATTATTGACGGCTTGTTCCTATTGATTGTGGGCAGCATAGGAATGTCAATTCCTGTGCAGGGAGGTATCGGTGCTTACCATTATATTGTGGCTCTTGCACTTACAATTTATGGATTTGACTTCAACACCGTTGGTTTGCTTTATGCGACCATCAGCCATGAATCGCAATTGATTGTGGAAATTATACTAGGATTGGCATCTGTATATTTTGTATTCCGTAAAAAACAAAGCGATGAATCAATTGGAAACAATATTGCATAAAATTGTAACGCTCGAAGAAGCTGCAAAAATCGTTGCCTCATGGAAGCAAGCAGGCGAAACGATTGTGTTCACAAATGGCTGTTTCGACATTATCCACAAAGGACATGTATATTATTTGGCACAGGCGCGGGAACTTGGAACAAGACTAATTCTTGGGCTCAACACCGACGAATCCATCAAAAAGTTGAAAGGTGCCAACCGTCCTGTTAAAGAATTGGAATCCAGAGCGTTAACAATAGCAAGTTTTGAGTACATTGATTTAGTGATTCCATTCAGCGAAGACACGCCATTGAATCTAATTTCCACCCTTCTTCCCGATGTTTTGGTAAAAGGCAGCGATTATGCCATAGAAAATATTGTGGGCGCAAAAGAAGTACTTGCTAACGGTGGTAAAGTGAAAACCATAGATTTTGTTGACGGATTTTCCACGACAAATTATTTCAAAAAAATAAAAACCACCACAAAATAGTGATGGTTTTTAGAATTTTAAAAGTAATATTTGGTAAGCGAAATCTTACCATTTCTTTATATCCTCGTCGAATAAAATCGATTTAAACTCCGACAATAGGTGCAAATGTTCTATTTGTCCAGAGAACGTATAAATCTGTCCAGCGTCCAGTTTTTCGTCGGTTGGGCCTTGTATGCCACCGCCAACTTCCAACGATTTTGAACTTTTATCCTTAATCACCAAACCAGCGTGCGGACCCATAAAGCTGCTATTGTCAACTGCTTTCACACGAGCGTCCAACATCACTTTGTCGAATTTCATTCCAACCACCCAAACCTTTTGAATTTCAATACGTTCAAAGTTTTTTGTCTGTTCAAAAGGTAAAAACATAGTGTCTTTTTCTTGTGCAAACAGATTCGCCAAAACTTCATCGGCTACTTTTTTAACAGCAGTAATTGAATCTTCCATCTGCATATACAAGTCGATATCACTCATATCTTGTTTCGACTCAAAATCAGCGATTTTTTCAGCGAAATAATTTGCTGTGTCGGCAAACTTTTCCAGTGACACAGCCGTATGCTTATTTGAACAGGAGCAAAATCCTATCAACAAAGCTAATCCAATGGTTTTCAACACGTTTCTCATAACTATTCTTCTTTATTTATTGCTTTATCATACGATTTAACTATTCCTTTTATAAAAGCGGAACTTAAGCCATTGTGTTCCATTTCGTTAAGTCCTGCAATGGTGATTCCCCGAGGCGTTGTAACCTTGTCAATTTCATCTTCGGGATGGGTATGTAGTTGCAGCAACAATTCCGCTGCGCCTTTTGCTGTTTGTGCCGCAATCAGTTGTGCCTCATCGGCGTGGAAGCCGATTTGCGTGCCACCTTGCGAAGCCGCTCGAATCGCGCGCAGAAAATATGCGATGCCGCACGAGCCAAGCGCTGTGGCGGAGAGCATCAGTTCTTCGTCGATATACAACGTTTCGCCCAACATATTGAATAATTCTGTGACTTCGGCAAACTCTTTTGACTTTGGCTTGTTGGTCGCAATACACGTCATTGACTGACGGATTTTTATCGCCGTATTCGGCATCACACGGGCTATGCAAATATCTTTTTGAATTGCTTCCTGAAAACGGGCAATTTCTACGCCGGTCACCACGGTTATCAACGTATGTTGTTCGGTGAAAGCGTGTTTCATTCCTTCCAAAATCGGTTCATACACGTGTGGGACAACCGAAAGTACGACAATGCGTGCCTTGGAAACCGCGTCGGCGTTGTCTTCCTGAAAAGTAAATCCGCCTTCGTGCAAATCCTTTGGCAAATCTGATTTCTTACGAGTGATAATTATTTGTTCTGGCTTGTATTTCTGAGCATTAACCAATCCTTCGGCAATAGACATTCCTATGTTGCCGCCACCAATTATTGCTATTGTTGAATTGAAATCCATAGTCTCATTTTATTTCTTGCGAAAGGTACAATCTTTTTTTAAATAACCGCACGTGAACATTGATTATTGTTTCTCGAACTCCGAGAAGATTTGCAATATGCCCCGTTCGGGAGTGATGCGTTGTGCCTGAATACCAACCGATAACGCTGCGTCAACATTTTGTTGTAAATCATCAAGAAACATCGTTTCCTCGGGACGAAGATTTGCTTGTGCGAGTGCGTATTCAAAGATTTTGGGGTCGGGTTTCCGCATCTTAACTTCGTTAGAATACCACACTTGTTCGAACAAATCATGGTTTGATGAAATTGGTAACTGCTGTTGTTTTGCGATTTTTATAAATTCCTGGGTGTGAATTTCATTCGTATTGCTCAACAAGAATGTTCTATATTTTTTCTTCAACGCAAGCAGCAATGGAATATGTTCCTTTGGGTAGCCAATCAAAATGGCGTTCCAAGCAGAAAGAATCTGTTCCTTCGTAACGGGCTGTGGTGCCAACGACTGCAAATGTGCGATAAATTCATCTGCTGGAATTTTTCCACATTCGAACGAAACAAACAAATCGTTGGCAAACAAATATTCCAAGACCTGTTTCCCAGAGCATTGGAACAAGCGTGCAAACGCATCAATGGTTCTCTGTTCGTCGATTTGAAACACCACGCCGCCGAAATCAAATATAATGTTCTTAATCTTGTCTGTCATGAGTTTTTCGTTTATTCGCTTGCAAAATAACACAATTTGTCTATTTTTGCACACGAAAACTTTTAGAAATAAAAGTTGGGCTCTTAGCTCAGCTGGTTAGAGCACCTGACTCATAATCAGGTGGTCGCTGGTTCAAGCCCAGCAGGGCCCACCAAAGCACTCACAAGAAATTGCGGGTGCTTTTTTTATGGATTTCCCCATCTTACAAATAAAACCTACCGATGTTTTGCCATTTATCCAATAGATATGCGTACCTTTGCGGCAAAGAAATAAAAAAATGAGCCTTATAAATATAAAACCTTTTATCCAAAAAGCATTTTTTCTCTGTGTATGTATTAGTTTGTTTTCTTTCTGTTTGAATAATTCAATATTTGCACAACAAACGCTCTCCCTGCCGTCATCGTACAGGGGAAGCGTACATAGTTGGAACGATGGAGAATTATCATGGGCAGATTTCCAGGGTAAAAAAGAAGATACCTCTGCTATATGTGACATGATAATTCATTTGAATCATTCGGAAGAACGCGTAACTAAATGGCCAATTAGATATACGTATAGAAATATTTCGCCTCGATTATATAAATTAGATTCCTGGGTTTGCGATTCGCTGAAAACAGATCTCAATTTAAAATATCACCAGACTGTATTTGACTTCTCGGAATTAATGTGTAGGAAAATCACATTAGAGGTAAATTCAGTAAGAGGAGGATATTTTCCAGAATATGAGCAAATTTATACTTGTCACAAAAGATTTTTTTCAGAATACGATCAAATCTATAGTTTTTACATAGATAGATACGTGAAAGAGGTTGATGATTTTAAAATTTGCTCAAATAATGGGACTATCCCTGATAGCGTTGAACTTTATTATAACAACGTTAAGAGCGCTCTTGCCTCTTTTTCTGTCAGCGATTCCATAAAAAATATACCTTATAATCCATACTCATCATTAGGAATCCTCGAAATTGTCATCGGATATAATAGACAAACTCCCATATCAAATAATTATGTGATATCCTCGACAGATGGTCTTTCTGTAGGAATAAGTTTTTTTGCAAAAAGGAACGTGTTCGGACTTCAAGCGAAACTCAAAACAGGTACATGCAAAGCCACAATGACGACATCGGTGGATTCCACCTTACATATTAACGATACAATAAATTCAAATTATGTTGCTTTTCAATATGAAAGAAAATTAATTGACAATAAGTATGTTTCCGCTGGACCCTTTGTTTCGTTAGGTAGTGACTTTAAAAGAAAAATATCTAAAAACACCCAAGAAGATTCTGGAAATGTGAGTTTTTTCGCTGTTCAATTGGGCTTTTCCACAGATTTTCATTTTTTCTCATCAGTAAAATTGAACAACTCTGTCGCAGGCTTTAACTCTTTACGATTTAGTCCGTATTTACAATACCAACAAAATAAAAAATACGGAAATATGATGTCGTTGGGACTTGAGGTAGCTTATGTTTTGGGAATTTCCGAGCTTTAAACGCAAAAATGATATTTTACCAACAATAACAATCAAAACGTATGTTGACAAAAGGAACAAAAGCTCCGTATTTCGAGGGCAACGATGAAAATGGTAATACAGTGAAACTCAGCGATTTTTCTGGTAAAAAGTTGGTGTTGTATTTTTATCCCAAGGACAGTACACCTGGCTGTACCGCCGAAGCGTGTGATTTGCGCGACAACTACCACCGTTTTCTTTCATTGGGTTACGAGGTGCTTGGCGTAAGCCGCGACAGCAGTGCCTCGCATAAGCGTTTTATTGCGAAATACGACCTACCATTCCATCTTATTGCCGACACCGACCTCACAATTTTAAAAGCGTACGAAGCGTGGGGCGAAAAGAAAATGTACGGCAAAACAACCGAAGGCACGCTTCGCACCACCTACGTTATTGATGAGAACGGCATTATAATCGACGCCATCGGCAAAGTTGACACAAAAAACCATAGTGAACAGATTTTGTAGAAGGGAGGAGAATACGTCGCTTTGTGCCTAATACCACATCCCGAACACTATAAAAATCTTCCGTATATTCAACGATGTCAATTTTATTTTTTCTTCTTAACATTCTTCTATCTGTCTTATTTTCTATATTTGTACCAGAACTCAAAAGGATAAAAATATGTAATAAATGACATAAATAAATTAACATAGTATAAATCATAGCGTTTGCTATTTATTCGAGACTTTCCGAAAATTTGCCGATTAGAAGAAGTTCCTTTCTGAATAAGTTCAAACGTCCGTGCTACGGTGTGGACGGAACTTATTGAAGGAACAGGTTACGGCAAATACCTCGGAAAGCAATAACGGAAGTTCGTGCCGTTTTTGTTTTCGATGGTATTGTCAACCTGTAGTCCTCGAAAAAGTTTTAGCCGCTATAAAAATGCACGGAATATGAATGCCACAAAAGATTCTCTAATTGCCGAGATAGAAAAACGTGTTTCGGACAAAATCCTTGAGCAAAGCAATGCCGACCTGCTCATCAAACTTATTAAAAACGCCGATTCGCTCGACGAAGCCATAAACATTGCCGCACTCGGCACTACTTACAAACGGACGGGGCTCCACTTTGACAAACGGTTGGAAAAAATGAGTGACACCATCAAGTATTTCAAAAAAAACGAAGTTCTCTCGTTCCATACCGACGACAGCAAACCTACGCACAAACTGATTATTGGCGACAACTACGAAGCCTTGCAAAACCTGCTGATTCAGTATCGTGGCAAGATTGACGTAATCTATATTGACCCGCCCTACGGCAAAGACAGTATGGGCGAGTTTGCCGCCACCAATTACAACAATGCCATCACACGCGACAACCTTCTTTCGATGCTCTACCCTCGTTTGGTGCTTGCAAAACAATTGCTTTCAGACGAAGGTGTCATTTTCTGCTCAATCGACGACAAGAATCAAGCGTATGTGAAGTGTTTGTTTGATGAGGTAATGGGAGAATTACAATTTTTAACCTGTATTTGCATCAATCGTCCAAGTGAAATTGCCTCAAATTACGTTGTTTCAAAACATGAATATGTATTAACTTATTGTAAAAACGTTAGTACTTATGATTTGTCAAATTCAGAGAAATATACGATTTCAAGAGGGACTGTTGGAAACATAGACCAAACAACGCCAATTATAACATTTCCCAAAGGACTAAAATGTTATGGAATTGAAGATGGTACATATAAAGAAACAAGGAAGATTGACGGAAGCAGAGAAAATATTGAAAACTTAGATCCAATTATTGTAAAAGATGGCAAATTGATGTGTGATGTTAGGTTGAAAGCTCGTTGGCGCTCTTCTAATGATATGAGAAACTTTTTTCAAAATAATTGTAAGCTTACAAAAGCAAAAATCAATGGATTTATAGAAGAAATCTTCTTTGAAAATGATAGGTTTAATCCACAAATAAAGAAATTGACATATGAAAAAATACCTTCAGCTCTTAGTTGGGAAGAAAACAAACGAGGAAGTGGAGCTTTGTCTGATTTAAACCTAAATTTTGATTTCCCGAAATCAACAGATTTGATAGACTTTCTTCTAAGTTATGCAAAGGAAGATGCAATTGTTTTGGATTTCTTTGCTGGTTCTGGCACAACAGGTCACGCTGTGTTGGATTTAAACGAGAAAGATAGCGGCAACCGCACTTTTATCCTTTGCCAGCTCAACGAAAAGACCGACACCACGCCCAACGGCATTGCCTACGATGTAACAAGCAAACGCCTCAAACGCATTATGACAGGCGAATGTTATGATGGCTCAAAAGATTTCGATTGGATAAAGAAAAACAAGCCATACGGCGGCAAGCTCGATGTGTATGAAATAGAGAGTGTTTCAAACTTTGAATGGACAGAAGGCAAAACGCCTTTCGATG
>JAEEGL014190716.1_pt1 | contig 18785 bp, 9 predicted proteins | sample 9134231 | NCBI WGS metagenome assembly JAEEGL01 (sample SAMN16246548, study PRJNA631951) | gut metagenome | biome: gut microbiome; feature: rumen; material: fiber-attached | host: Bos | place: Iran: Karaj | collected 2018-10 | reverse complement strand
TTCGGAGGTACCTCCATCACCTTGGACTGCGGCGTATCCGGCGTCGCTCAAGGCACGCCTATGATTATCGCCCTGCCTGCACAGAACTATCCCAGTGGTATGAAAATGCTCATCACCGATGTGGACGGGAATTATCAGGAAGTCACTTCTTGGGCAAACGCCTGGGGCACTATTGATGGTAGCAGGCCTATGTCTCTTACTGCTGGAACGGTGTATCCCACTACCGTTCCATATACTGCTACAGCCCTTGATCCCGTGGAATTCCCTGTATATTTCCCGATTGGTTATGCAGCTGGTGACCTAGACGGCACACCCAAACCTACGAAAACTAGTTCTTACAGTAACGCAGCATCCCAGACTCTCTGGCGTCCATCATCCAATTCTGCAATTGATGGTATTTATATAGACAATCTGCATTCTCACAAAGGACGCTTTATCAGCAAGCAGCAGGAACAGGCTTCGTTTAAATGGCACTTTACAAATCCTATTGATGCCTACCGGCCTTCTGGAAAAACATTCAAACCCTATATAGAATTTGCCGGAGGAGGCACAAACTCAGCGACCTTGCTGGCCGGACCAGGCATAAAGGGCATATGGACTGGCGACTATTTCGAATTCGACTTGCCGGTGAAGGATTTCGCTGCAGGTACCAGGGTGCAGTTTACTTTCGCGGTCTGCAATAAAAACGCCCCTACCTTCTGGAGAGTTGATTACCTGGATGGGGACAGTTGGAAAACTACGGCAGCTCCGGGATGTCTTGCGCCCGACGGAGAAACCAGCGCGACAGCTACATGGGCCATCCCCTATAATTATGCCCCGAAACTGAGTACCACAATGACTTTTGAAAACGCTGTATCCCTTGGACATCTCTATATCCGTCTGGTTTGCGTGGACGGAGGGATTATCACTACCGGACTCACGACTAATTCTTCCGTGACATGTCCGTATAATAATGGAAAGAGCCAGTCGGCAAATTTCTACCTCTGTGAGAAGAGCTCCGAACGAAATCCCGAGACCACTCAGGATAGTTGGGGTAACGCAAATATTGATCAGACGCAGAGCATTTCATTCAGCATAATCCCATAATACAATTGTAAAATGAAAAGATTTACGACTCTGTTCGCTGTATTCTTCCTAAGTTTGTTGTCTGTGTCCTGTGAGCAGAACACAGACAACAATCAGGGATACAGCGCTAACGAATATGAAGTAAATTTTAGCGCTTCATCCTTGGCTGTGATTCCGGAAGGATCGGTCTTCGGGATAGCTGCTACCTGTACCAGAGGAGAGGCCGAGGGCGTGGTTATGTCAGACAATGCGCTCTCGTCGTACCGGGCGGCTGAGGCTGGAACAACCGTCCGGTTGGTTGCGTCTACTGAGGCTGACAAAGTCATCAATAAAAGCGGCGATCACGCATACTCTTTCGTGGCAGCTTATCCTTTCCCGGAAGGAGCTGCCAGCATGAGCGCGATACCGGTGGCCGTTCCGACAGTGCAGAGCTTCTCGGATGGTATAATATCTTTTATGCCGATGATAGCCGCTGCTAAGACGTCAAATGTGATCCCTACTATCGAATTACAGTTTAAGAGCATATTCAGCGTCATAGAATTCTCGATTCCGGCAGATCCGGTCTTTGAAGACGAAGTCTCCACGTTGAAGAAGATGGTCTTCCGGAAGGCCGATAAATCCCTTCCGCTCACTGTCAGTGGTACGGTCAATGCCATGACGGGTGAATTTATGCCCGGAACGGCTGCGGGAGCAACGGAGGTTTGCATTGATTTTGGAGACGAAGGGTGGAGAGTTCCTGCAGAAGGCGGCAAGGTGCAGATGCTGGTAGCTCCATTCACCGTGCCCGAAGGAGGTATGGAGCTGGAGTTTACAGATATGGCGGGAGCCTCGAACGTTATGGCCGTAATGTCCTCTGATGAAGGCGTCAAGGTGAAATCAGGTGACGCAATAGCCGTACAGGTGAGCCGGATAGATGATGGTATTGTACCTGTTACTTTCCCTGTCTATTTCCCCATAGGTTTCGCCCCTGATAAAATCGTGGATATGAAGTCTACGGATATAGGATATACCAATGCAGCTAACCAGCCGCTTTGGAGAGGAACAAACGGTACTCCCGGGGATGGTATTTATATAGATGACCTGCATCCTGACAAAGGCGTCTTTATCAGTAAGCAGCAGGAAATTGCCAGAGCCAAATGGCACTGGGTGAATCCTGTGGACAGCTATCGCCTGGCTGATAAGACTTACCGCCCCTTCTTGGAGTTCGCCGGGGGAGGGAAGAACTCCACCAGCCTCCTTGGAGGCGTGGGAATCAAAGGTATCTGGACGGGAGACTATTTTGAATTCGACCTGCCTGTGAAAAAATTCCGCGCTGGTACTCAACTTCAGTTTACTTTTGCTGTCTGTAACAAAAATGCCCCGACTTTCTGGGAAGTCCAGTATCTCGATGGAGAGACTTGGAAGACCACTGCGACGGAGGGGTGCATCGCCCCCGATGGGATAACTACTAGAAAAGCGACATGGGCGATACCGTATAACTCATCTCCGAAACTGAGTACAGTGCTGACATACACTAACGCAGTAGCTAGCGGTCACTTATTGATCCGTGTTATTTGTGTGGATGGAACAGTCATTACAACAGGCACGGATAGTATAAGTATAGTCGATGTTCCATTTAACAGTGGTTCCGGCTGTACTGCTAATTTTTATCTCTGTGAAAAAAGTGCCGAGCGCAATCCAGGCGTGAGTGAAGACGCATGGACGAATGCCAATGCAGATCAGACTAAGAGCATTTCTTTTACAATTCTCTAGAACTTAACCTGTTTACATAATGAGAAATAGTTATAAAACAATACTTGTAGCGGTCCTCCTCTCCGTTTCCCTGCTGTCCCGGGCTCAAACTGTGACCATACGGGGAAAGGTTCTCGATCAGGACAACATGCCTCTGCCCGGCGCTACAGTGGCAGTAAAGGGCAGCGGTACAGGAGCGGTGACCGACGCTCAGGGCAATTATAGTCTGGAAGCCGGTATCGGCACCGTACTTGTGGCGCAATATATAGGATACACCGACTCTGAATCCGTAGTCGGGAAGAAAAGTGTAATTGATTTCATCCTCTCTGAAGACAATACTTTTCTCGAAGAAGTCGTTGTCGTCGGTTACGGTGTTCAAAAGAAGGTCAATATGACCGGATCTGTCTCTACCGTGGATTATGAAGATGTTATCAAGTCTCGTCCTATCCAGACAGCCCAGCAGGCTCTGGCCGGTGCAAGCGCCGGTGTTATAGTTAATCAGGGTTCAGGAAAACCGGGTCAGGAAGATATTACCGTCCGTATCAGGGGAATCGGGACTCTGAACAATGCAGCCCCACTGGTTATAGTGGATGGATTCGAATCTACTATGGCTGCCGTGAACCCAGACGATATCGCGACCATTTCTATCCTTAAAGATGCCGCTTCCTGCGCCATATACGGAAACAGAGGCGCGAACGGCGTTGTCCTCATCACGACAAAGGATGGTGGTGTAAAGGGTAAAGAAGTATCCACCGTTACTTACAGTGGCATGGTTTCACTCAATACCCCGGTGGATGTTTACCATGAGATTTCCAACTATGCCGATTACATGTCCATTATGAATGAGGCCGCCGAGAATGTGGGGCAGGCTGATCTCTTCTCTCAAGCCATGATAGATCTTTGGCGTGAAAAGGAGAAGGATCCTTACGGTATCGCTGACTCTGGCTACCCTAATTATGTGGCTTATCCAAACACTGACTGGTTCCGGGCTATATGTCGAAACGCCGTACTTCAGAAGCACAATATCACAGCGAGCGGCTCCTCGGGTAAGACCCGCTACCTGATTTCGGCCTCCTATCTGGACAACCCGGGAATCATGGATAAGACCGGTATGAAAAAATACAAGGTCAGAGCCAATATCTCCTCTCAACTTAATGACTGGATAGAAATAGGCGCCAAACTTTGGGGACACCTTACAGACAGAGATCTTTGTGATATTGATGGAGCATCAGGCTACATGACACGTGGTACTCCCGGCATATACCCATATTATGACGGTAAGTATGGTTGGATGGAAAACCCGGAGCAGAATAGCAACTCCCGCAATAACCTGTACTTTATCAATCGCTTTGATGGATTCGAGAAACAAAACCATGTTAATGCTACGCTGTTTGCTAATCTTACGCTGCCTCTTGGAATAAAATCCCGTACAGCCTACAATTATCGGTACTATAACACCAATTATCATTATTGGGGTAATACCTGCAATGCTTATTCTTTCAGCAAGGGAGATTGGGTATACTATTTTAGCGATCTGAGCCGTTGCTCTCAGACCGTAAAACACACGGACACCTTTGCCTGGACTTTCCAGACCGATTTATTCTGGGAGAAAACAATTGCGAAAAAGCACGATATTACTGCACTGGCAGGTTTTGAAGCCATATATTACAATACTGGTTACACCAGCTCTAAGATGAAAGGCTGGGCGAACGACCAATTGCGTGAATTGAAAAACATGATTGATATGACTGAAATTACCGGAACGCAGGAAGATTATTCTTCTGAGTCGTGGTACAGTCGTCTAACCTATGCCTTTGATTCTAGATATCTATTTGAAGCGAATCTCCGCTATGATGGTTCATCTCGCTTCGCTCCTGAATCCCGCTGGGGGCTGTTCCCCTCTTTCTCGGCCGGCTGGCGCGTATCCCAGGAACCTTGGATGAAAGGATCAGGCTTTGACAATCTCAAAGTAAGAGCATCCTGGGGACAACTGGGCAATAATGCCATCGGTAATTATGATTATCAGTCCACCTATGCATCATCCATTACCTATCCCATGGGCGGAGGTGATGCTCTGACTTCCGGATTGGTAAGTACCTTGTCGAATGCGGCCCTGACCTGGGAGACCACTACATCCACTGATCTTGGTTTGGAAATAGCCCTGCTAAAAAACCGTTTCACATTTGAGGCGGACATATATAACCGTTTTACAGACGGTATTCTATACAAGGCGGCTATCCCGGCTACTGTAGGGACCAAAAGTGCCCCCTATCAGAACCTCTGTCAAGTCAGTAATAAGGGTTTCGAGTTTACCTTGGGGTGGAAAGACAAGATAGGAGATCTTCACTATTCTTTCGAGGGGAATTTCACTCGTAACTGGAACCGTGTCGAGAAGTATAAAGGCCGCTTAGATGCAGGCTGGAAGACAGATGAATATGGCCATCGTTATTATGACACGAATCTTGGTGAAGTATCTACCGGCACATATAACCGTGTAATGGAAGGTAAGATCATTAATGAATTCTATAATCTGGATATATATTCCGGAGACGGAAGTCATTTCTACTCTGATGGGTCTGTCAATCCTGCCGGAGGTCCGGAAGACGGAATGATAAGAACCCCCGAAGATATGGCCTGGCTTGAGGCAATGGTCGCTGCAGGCAACACTTTCCTGCCTCTGCAAAACATAGGAAAAACGGGTATCTGGTATGGGGACATGATATATGCCGATACCAATGGTGATGGAGTTTACGGAAATGACCCTGATTTTCGTTTCATGGGTTTATCCAAGACCCCTAAATTTTTCTATGGTTTCAATCTGGGAATGGAGTGGAAGAACTTTGACTTCTCCGCTCAGTTTGCTGGCGCCGGAGGCTATGCCATCCATCTGAAATACACTGCAATCAATAGCTATGGTGCGCGTGCAGACTTGTCACTTCCTTACGAGATTGCATACGACCACTATTTCTATGATCCCTCCAACCCGTCTGATCCGCGCACGAATACAAGCTCAAAGCATGGGCGTATTACTCTTAATAACGGTTCAGAACAAAACGGTGGCGGGGCCTATTCAAACTCTACACACTGGCTCTACCGAGGGGATTATTTGAAGGTTAAGAATGTGACATTGGGTTATACCCTGCCTGATAAACTAGCCTCCAAGGCCGGAATGCAGACACTTCGTGTTTTTCTGAGCGGAGATAATATCTGGACCTTCACTAGCTATCCGGGAATGGATCCTGAGATCAAGGAAGAACAGGTCTTTTATCCGCTGCTGCGCCAGTGGACAGTAGGCCTTTCAGTCACTTTTTAAACAATGAAGGATATGAATAAGACTATATTACTGGCGGTCGCCACCTTGTTTCTGGCCTCTTGCTCGGGCTTTCTGGATCGCTATCCATACGATGAAGTCAGCGACAAGACTGTTTACTCAAGTGCGAGTATGGCTGAAGCTGCGGTTATAGGAGTGTACAGCAATGTCCGTTACGACTTTGTAAATACCGATAATATCGCCTGGGATGCCTACTCTTCCGTGCTCGACCCTAACACCCTGATAAATTATTCTGATTATCCTATGTTGATGGGGACCATACGGCCATCATCCGGGGTGTTCCTCAATCGATGGAAGCGTCTTTATGAAACCATTAACAGAGCAAACGACGTTATCAGCAACATCTCCTCTGTCCCTGATATGGAAGAGGCGGTGAAAGAATGTCGTGTCTGCGAGTGCAAGTTCCTGCGCGCATGGACTTACTATCAGTTGAACTGCCTTTGGAAGGGAGTGCCCGTATACCTGGAGAACCTGGCTCCTTCCCAGTACATGAAACCGCGCACTGATATTAATGGGGTATGGAAGGTCGTTATTGACGATTGTACAGACTGTATAAACAGCGAGAACCTTCCCATGAAATATCCTAAGAATTCAGCTGACAAGGGCCGCATCACCAAGGCTGCAGCGTATTTCCTGAGGGCGAAGGCGTACATGTGGCAGAAAGAGTGGGCTCTCGCAGAAGCCGACCTAAGATCTATCGGGCCGGGTGGATACTCCCTGTTTACCGGCAGCTATGCTGACCTCTTTAAACTTGCTAACGAGAAATGCGACGAGATGGTATTCTCGTTAAATATGACCGAAGACTCTGGCAATGGCAATGTCTATCCGTATATGTACGGTAATGTCCGCACCGCTGGTGGTGGATGGAACAGGTATTTTATCAATACGTTTTTCTGTGATACTTACCAGTGGGTTGATGGAAAGCCATTTTCCTTCGCTGATGTGATTCCCGGTTATAATTCCTTGACACCTAAAGAGCGCAGTGTGTATTTCTATAGAGACGGCATGACTGAATCAGAAATACGCGAACGTGCCGAATATGGAGCCAAGATGAGCGAATATCTATCTTCTGGTAATGAGGCCCGCATTAAACTTGCGTATTCCGGCCGTGATCCCAGACTTGACGCCACCGTTATCACTCCTTATGAGGCGTATCACGGAGGCACTCCGGCTGATGCTCAGTACACGTGTCGTTTTCCTTTTAGGGCTACCGAAGACAGTGACCTAAAAACTCAGTTTAATCAATACGCCCTTTACTGTATTCAGAAGTTCGTCACTGACGGACGCGAGTGTATGAATCCTTCGTATAATCCGGTGGATGTCCCCATTTTCAGGTATGCTGATGTACTGTTATGCCTTGCAGAATGTCTCAATGAGCAAAGTGCATCGAATCTAAGCGAGGCGGTGGGCTTGGTGAACCAGGTACGTACTCGCGCCGGCGTCGCTCCATTGAATGACGGTAATGCCTGGAATGCGGTAAGCACGCAAGAGCAGATGCGCTCCCGTATATATCAGGAGAAGCATTGGGAGTTGGCCTGCGAGAATCAGCTCTATTTTGAAGAACTGCGTTGGGACAGATGGAAGGTTGAAAAATACGATACTGCCGGCGGACTTACCCAGGTATGGGGGGATCCGGTGTATCAGTACAAGTGGAATAAAGCTTATGCAGCATGGGCTTTGCCGTCAACAGAATGTGAAAAGAATAAAAATCTGGTTCAAAATGAAGATTGGTTCTAAACTCTGTTTCGTTGCGGTCTTGATGGCCACTGCAGTAATATCTTGCGGAGGTGAAAAATCTCATTCTCCTTACCCCGGGAGGACTCCTTCCGGGGGCGGGGATGGAGGAGAACAAGGGGAAATCCCCGAATCGTCTGTATTGAATATAACGCCTATCGGAGAGTTGAATCAGGCCCCTGGGGCGATTAATTCTCACGCGGGAGCGACCACTCGTTCGCACTTGATGGGAGACTTCCGCAGCTATGTAACCCTAAATGCCGACATGACTGGGGGAGATTATCCCATCTATCCAAGGATTACGCGGGCCCGCAACGGTAAGTATATTATGATGTACCATCAAGGTAATTCTTCTACCTGGGCGGGAGACCGAACATTTATCACGACAAGTGATGACCGAAAGGAATGGACCAGAGGAGTGCTCTTCAATAAGAATGTGGCCATTACGGATGATTTCGGTTATGCGAATACCCGTGGCTATGCTGGACCGAACCTGATTACTCTTTCCAATGGTGATATATTATCCTCAGTCTCTTACCGAGCGATATATGGCAAGGGAGGACATTCATTTCGTGAGAACCATAAATCATCCGGAATCCTTGTCCGTCGCAGTACAGACAATGGATTAAGTTGGGATGACGGTATCAGTATTTTTTCTGGCATAAACTGGGAGTCACACATGGTGCAGGTTCCGTCGGGAGATATTCATTGTTACTTTACTAATTCCGACCCTTATTTGGCCGGAGTTGTGCCGGAGTGGCCCGATGTGACCAATAACTCTGGGACCTCAGTGGTTAAGAGTACCGACGGTGGTCATACTTGGGAGTATCAGGGATATGTAGTGCGGCAGTCACGCGGTTCTAGCGGAGATGTTGTGTTGTTTACTGACCAGATGCCGGTAGTGATAGCTCTGAATGGGACGGGAGAAATGGCGGGAGCCTTTGAGTCTCAGATGAAAACACCGACGGGGACTACGTCAAATTACTGGGTTTCTCTGGCGTATTCCGGAAAGGGTAAGACCGAATATCCAATTCTTACCGGTAATACTCTCGGGCCCGATGATCGACAGAGTTCCTTTGTGAAAGGGGCATCTCCTTTTCTGGTGCAATTCCCGTCCGGAGAGACCGTCCTTTCATATAATAACAACAATTACATCTATGTCAGATCCGGCGATGAAACAGCCAGGACCTTTGGTGATGCACAAACTCCGTTCCCCCAAAAAGGTTTCTGGAGCGGAATGTATGTGGATGGCGGACACCGGCTTTTATTGGCGACCGGAGGCTCGAATAAGATGCTTCAGCTCATGTGTCTGTATTTGAATCATGATATTACTGCTTCACCCCGCACTGCTGTCATGGATGGATCGAACTCTGAGTGGCAGAATAGTGATGACGCCCTCTTTGTAGGAGCAAAATCACAGGCACAGGCGACTTTGCGTTGCAGCGTAGATGCGGATAATCTGTACCTGCTGATAGAGGTGCAGGATGAGAATATTTCCGTATCCGATTATGCAACTGTTATACTGACGACCACCGGAGCAGCAAACATGCCTGAGGAATCTGTGCGCATCCAGGTGTCGGCAGCCGGCCTTAAATCCCAGGCTGTTTACAGAAACTCATGGCTCCAGGAGAATCTTGGTATAGAAGCCGCTTCTGCCATCGATGGTACTGCCGGGAAGGCATCAGATGTTGATAAAGGATGGATCTGTGAAGTAAGAATACCTAAATCTTCACTTCCCGTTACGGCATTAGGCAAAATGTCTCTAGACTTTTTATTATTTGATATAGGGGCAGGAGAAGAATCAGTCGCTCCGTCATCCCACCCCTTGGAGTGGCCCCAGATAGCTGGATTATAATAATTACAATACTGGAATAAAGTGAAAAAGATCAGCATTATATTGGCGCTGTTCCTAACAACCGCCACTTCGGCGGCTACTCAAGAAACGGCAGTGAGGATGTGGGAGGGCACGCTTGAATTACCCTCATATGTGGTTGATGCACCGGAAGTCGCTCCGATTTTCGACAGGGCTTATTCGTATCAGCGGGCACGCCGAAGCGTGTATCCATATCCATTGAATGATAACATGACTCGCCGCCGCGAGATTCAGTGTTTTCAGGCCCTGTATCTAGAGAATGAGTTTGTGCAGCTATGCGTGTTGCCTCAAATAGGAGGACGCCTGTTCTACGCTTTAGATAAAACTGACGGGTACGATATCTTTTACCGCAATGACTGCATTAAACCGGCCAATGTCGGTATGACAGGGGCATGGATTAGCGGCGGAGTGGAGTGGAATGTTTTCCATCACCACCGAAGTACATCGCATACACCTTGCAACTGGCGTTTTGTGGAAAATGCTGATGGGTCCAAAACCATTTGGGTGGGAGAGACAGAACTCCGTCATAGAATGAGTTGGGCAATAGGGATTACTCTTCATCCAGGGGTCTCGTATATTGAGATTACCGGGCGACTGATCAACTCCACTCCAGACTCTAATTCCATGCTCTATTGGTCAAATGTGGCGACACATGTAGACGAGAATTATCAGATTATCTATCCCCAGAGTGTTGATTTCGGTACGTATCATTCGAAGGAAGCCATGGTCCACTGGCCTATTTCCCATGAAGCATTCAGAGGTAATGAGGATTATGTAGGAGTGGATTTAAGCTGGTGGAAAAATCTTCCTACATCAAATTCGATTTTCATTTATGACCAAAAAGATGATTTCTTCGGAGGCTATGACCATGGCGTTGATGCCGGTACGGTACTCGTAGGTAACCATCATATCGTAAAGGGTGGAAAATTCTGGTTATGGGGCCCGAATAGTGAGTGGGATACAAGGATTCTCTCAGAGCACGCGGGGCATTATTGTGAACTGATGCAAGGGGCGTATTCCGACAATCAGCCCGATTATAACTGGTCCGCACCTTATGAAGTAAAGGAGTTCAGTCAGTACTGGTATGGCGTGCAGAAGATGGGTGGATTCAAAGCTGCCGATACTAGGGCCGCTGTCAATCTGGAGTTGAAAGCTCCGGGTAAAGTGTTCATTGCCGCCAATTCAACCAGCCGTCGGGAAGCTACGATTGTCCTGAAGACAGCAGCGCAGACTCTGTTTTCACAAACTCTGGCGCTGGCCCCTGATGCACCGTTCTCGAAAAGTGTCTCCATCGACAAGAAAACTAAGGAGACAGACCTTACACTGGAGCTTCTTGATGCGGAAGGTATCGTAATACTATCTTTTACTCCAGAAGAGAAGGATTACAGTAAGCCGCTGCCGGAGATAGTTCATGTACCATTGCGGCCCGGAGATATTGCCAACAACGAAGAGTGCTATTATGTAGGTCTGAGAAATCTTCAGTTCCATAACCCGTATGTTGATCCGACTGATTATTTCAATGAGGTCCTGCGACGTGATCCTGATGACGTGCGATGCAATACGGCGATGGGAGTCTGGTACAGGCGGAGGGGAGATTATGAGAAAGCGAAAATGTATTTGCGCCGTGCAATAAAGAGACAGACTCATGATTATACGCGCCCTAAGGATACGGAAGCTTTGTACAATCTGGGTTTGATTCTAAAAGACGAGGGAGATGTTCCTGCCGCCATGGATACGCTATACAGGGCGATTTGGGCATATGAGTATAATTCTGCGGGGAACTATCAGTTGGCACAGATTTACTGTGGGCAGGGGGATAGAAAAATGGCGATAGACAGGTTGAATGAGGCTATTATTTATAATGGCAATAATTTCAATGCGTTGTGTATGAAGGCCTCGCTGCTTCGAATGGACGGTGATGTCAATGGGGCGCGTGCTTGTGTTGAGACTGTACTGGCTAGGGATCCGTTGAATGCTTATGCCACTTATGAGAAACTGCTACTGGGTGATGGGGACGAATTCCATTCATTGATGCGTGATGTGCCGGAGTCTTATGTCGAGCTGTCGCTACAGTATAGGCATAACGGATTGACGAAGGAGGCCGAAGATCTTCTTAGAGATATTAATGAACGTGTAGCATATCCAACGGTGAAGATGTATCTTGGAAACTATTCCGGGGCACTGGAACTGCCGGTGGATTATTGCAATGTGTTCAGGTTGGAGACGGTCTCTGTTTTGGAGTCTGCTGCTGAAGCATGTCCGGAGAGTTGGAAACCGGATTATTATCTCGGTAATTTGTGGTATGACAAGCAACCCCTGAAAGCTATTGATTACTGGCATAGCTGCCTTAAGAAAAACCCTGATTGGGATTTGGCCTGGCGCAATCTCGGATGGGCCAACTGGCTTTACACCAAGGATCTGGATGAAGCATTGCGCTGCTATCGCATGGCTGTAGAATTAAACCCTACTAAGGCAATCTATCTGGAGGAGTTGGATCAACTCAGTGAAGAAGCTAAAGTTCCCGTATCTGAGCGTTATGCCTTACTGAAAAGCCATCATGGAACGGCAGTGAAACGCTATACATCCCTTGCGAATGAGGTGATTACCGGCACTTTCTGTGGCGATTATGATTATGTGCTTAGTCTGTTGCACGACTGCTATTTCCCTACCCGCGAAGGGGTAGCGAATTTTCACGACTCATATGTGGATGCCTTGTTGATGGCTGGACTTTCAAAAGAAAGCATCGGAGACTATGGTGCAGCACTCGACCTTTACGCCCAGGCTTTTAAGTACCCTGAAAACCAGCAAGTATTTCTCGTGGACAAGAGAGTCCCGCGAGATGCTCAGGTGTACTATTACATGGGTGCGGCAGCCGAAATGGCCGGGCAGAAAGCCCGTGCAAGGGAATACTATAAAAAAGCCTATGAGGTTCGTGTGAAGAATACCGAGTATAGGTATTGGCAGGCTCTTGCGATGCTGAAACTAGGTCGGGAAACGGAAGCCAAAGAGATTTTCGTGTCTTTAGAGGAGCAAGGACGAAGCGGTGTTGTGAAGACGGTGTTCAACTTTTATGGTGCAGAAGGCACTACCGGACAGACGGTAGAGACTGTGAATACGAAGGCTTATTACCTGATGGGTCTAGGGCTGTTGGGGCAAGGGAAACGCACAGCAGCTGCGGAAGCATTCCGCAAGTCCCTAGAATGCCGACCGAATAATTTGTGGGCTGATTATTTTTTGAAGCAAATATAAATGAAAGTTATGAAAAAGACATTGTTGTTTTGCGTCGCGGCTTTTGTTTTCGCCGCATGCTGCAATACTGCTCAGGACTGTGGTGTGAGAGTCTCCTGGGATGGTTCTTCTTTTCAAGAGTTAACGTCCTTCAACGTGGAAGGGAGAGGCTTCGTGGAGGATAACTTGTACTACCCGCGTATTCGGACGCTTAGCGACGGTTCGATGCTTATGTGCTTTATGAATCACAAATTCGGTTGGGATATCTATGTGACTAAAAGTTACGACGAGGGTAGAACATGGGGCCCGGCCAAACTGGTTCGTGAAAGCGAATGGGTAGACAGTCCTTTCGGGCGTGATATCAGAGCCAGTGTAAATCCGGACTTTCTGGAACTTTCTGATGGCAGAATAATAATGGCTTTTCAAACCCGTTATCTGGATCATTATCATGATTTTTCCGTTACCAATGAAGCATGTTGGATAGAAGTGGTATACTCGGAAGACAAGGGAGAGACATGGAGTGAGCCCCGTGAAGTTTTCCGCGGCCGCTGCTGGGAACCTTCTTTTCTGGAGCTGCCATCCGGTGAGTTGCAGATGTATATCACTGATAGCGGTGTGATAGTAGACAATGACCATACTCTCACTACCACGTCTATCATTCGTTCCTTCGACGGGGGGTTGACCTGGCAGGGAAAAGAACTGACAAGATGGGAGGACTTGGAGCCTATCGCCGCTTTAGTGCTCCGAAACCGTCGTATCGACGGAATGCCCTCGGCAGTACAGCTAAAAAACGGTGATATCATTTGTCCGCTTGAGCAGTTCTCTCACTCTTTTCCGACTGATCCTACACCGATTGTAGTCCGCACTTCCGCTTCCCAGAATTGGAAAAGCGATAGGGAAAAGATATTGAATGAAGGAGGACCGGATTATCCTTTTAAGCGTCAGTTGAATAAAGATTTCTACGGATATGCGCCGTATTGCTGTATTCTGCCCACCGGTGAACCTCTGGTCGCATCGAATGGAAAGTACAAGGGTGTATCGGGCTTCTGGGTTTTTACGGGGGATAAACGTGGTGAAGTCTATACGCATGCTACTTCTCCTTTTAGTGGATTCTGGGGCAACATAGCTTATATAGGTGATGGAAAAGTCATGGCCAGCGCCACGGTGGAAAAGAAAAGAGATGCGACAATCCGAGATACTCGTACAACTATTTCCCCTAATACTTCCGGATGGCACAATCCGGCCGACAATATCCTCGGCAACATACGTATTTGTACCGGGTATCTAAATTACCCGAAGGAGATCAGTAAAGGAGATGTCGAAATGACTCCGCTCAAAGATTTTACCCCTTGTGGACAATGGTTCCTCGGAAAAGTAAAGAAGGGCTCTCTGTGGTCAGATTTTGCGTATACGTCCGAAAACTTTATTTTCGCATCATGGCTTTTTGACGAGAAACTGTGCTCATATCCCGGGGAAAACGGAGATGCTCCTGTGATACTCCTTGATAGAGAGCACAAAGGTACGTATAAAATATCTGTCACTGCGAAGAGTCTTGTCCGTGTATCCAGACTGGAGTATAATGCCTGGCAGATTATCTATGAAGCGGAGGATGCAGTAGTGGAACTTGATGGAACGCTAAATGACCACAGCGACGTGGACTTAGGTTATAGTGCAAAAGCATATATACCTTGGTTCGTTCTGGGTGGTAAACCCCGCAGGGGCGAGGTAATGCATGCTCACCTGCGCCATAACTACAAGGACGGATTATCTGAGAAGCCTATGTGTGATTATGAGGATATGGAAGGAGAGAATATAGATTACCCGCTCGAATGGTTGACTATTACTATGAAACCTTAATATATTCAGCGGTTCCCTTTCCGGGCCAGTTCCCAGGAGTTGATTAGCTTTTGCCAGATGGCACAGAGTCCGCCGGCTACGGAGGTGACCGGCGTCATGAAGTTTTATCCGAGCCAAATGATAAATCCCGTGTTCTCCTGGCCGAAGGCCTGATTCTCCGTGGCGGCCCCTTCCCTGGAACAGTCACAAGACCGGACCATTGAACAGTCTTCGGCGTGCTCAGCTGGCCCCCGAAACCCCCTCGACCCGCTCCGGAACCCCCGGGACCTGATATTAACCCCCAAAGTTGGACGGTTAATAATAGATTTTTATGAGTTCTGAGTTCGGTATTGCACCGGGCTCAGTCCGTTTAACCGCAGTTTGATTCTATCGTAGTTGTAGTAATGGATATACTTTCTGATTTCTCTTTTGAACTCATCCATGCTATTCCACTGACGCGAATATAGCAATTCCGTCTTCATTATCCCCAAAAAGTTCTCCATCATGGCATTGTCCAAACAGTTACCTTTTCGTGACATACTCTGCTCGATATCATTTATCTTCAGTTCGTTTTGGTATTTAACGTGTTGATAATGCCATCCTTGGTCGGAAAATACTACGAAGAGGATTACACGCCGGAATATGATTGGCGCGAAGAAGAGTGGTACGCTCTTACGGATGGTCAGTATGGAGACTATCCAGGCGGAGACATTGACTACGATGCTTTAGGCTTTGGTGATTGAGGGTATGACAAGAGAAGAAAGAGTCAAATATTGCCAATGCTGCCTAAAGCGTAGGAACAGTACTTCAAGTGGCTTGATCTGCTCCCTCACGGGAGCACAAGCCACCTTTGAAGGAGGATGTGAGAACTTTGAAGAAGACGCCGTGGCGATGAAGGAGCACTTCTACGAACAGGAAGAGAAGAAAAACTCCAGATATGCTTCTATCGAAAGCCTGATAGTCGGCCTGGCAGTATGTTGTTTCGTGATCCCTTATACGATTGCTGTTGCCGGTGTTGCGATAGAAAACGATTATTCCTTGTTTGGAAAGATGCTCGCGGTCACTGTTTCTTTTGCCGCAGTTGGTGGAATCCTCATCTTCTTCCTGTTCCTGTCGCGAAAGCTCAAGAAAAAAGAGGTGGCATTAGAGGTGGCTGATACCGATATGTTCCGCATCATACAAGAAGAAGGGTACTTCCCTCATAAAGAAAACGATGGAGATATCACTTTCGGCGTGAAAGGAATGGTCTTTACTTTCGGGAAATGTGCCAACGGTTTCGTTTACGCAAGGCTCTATTACAAGATGGATCCGGAAGACAAGTGGCTCGCATTACAAGCTGCGCAGTATACGGAAGTGTCCTTTGTCGCCATCAAGGTATTGGTCATTCCTCATAAAGAGACACTGTTGTTCTCGGTTGAATCGCTTTGTAATGACCCGGAAGTCTTTCGAAATTTCATCCACAGGGCGATGTCAATCCTTTCCGATTCAGCGATAAGATACCATGCCAAGTTGAAGGAATTACGCGGAGAAAGTGATTATGAAGGATGTAATAGTGCCAATGGAGACGGGGATACTGTCAGCAACTTGCAGCAAATGTTCCCAATAAAGACCACCCCTTCATAGAAAAGCGGTACCTTTTAAGGACCTCTGGTCTCCATGCCCGTCAGGGGGCCGCGCACTTTTCGCGAGGATATAGGAAACCTCAATGGCAGGATAAGAGGGCGCAAAGTGTAACATCGTAGGGCCGACATCAGAATCTAGACCTTGGATAAAGTCCATTTAAACTTAGGATTGTCCGGCTTTTGGAGCCATCTAAAGGCACAAAAAAAGCCCCTCCAGAAAAAATCGGTGGGGCAACGGTGGGGCAACTTGGAAAAGAAGAATCGCTAAGTGCTTGTTTTTCAGCAACTTAGCGATTTTTTCTGGTGACTCCTACAGGATAATGATAATGAAATTCTACTTACTCGAAAAAGGGATATTTTGCAACGCATCAATAAGTTAGCAAATGTCATATTTCCAGCGAATTACATCCTCTTTTCAATCAATTCAAAATCATTCGGGCAAATCCTTGGAAATTGCCCGAAAACTTTTTAATTTTGCCCGAAATGAATCCTAAACGAGTTCAAACCTTATGGAACGTATCATCATTGTGAACAGGAGTACCAAGACCGACGGGACCATCAAGCTGAGGTTCCGCCTGATGGACAGCGGCAAGCTAGAACTCTTTTATAGCCCAGGAGACAAAGTCCCCGTCAAGGACCTGTCAAAGTTCGAACCTACGGGAGAGCTGAAACCCAAGGTCACTGTATATAACAAGGAACTCCACGCCACCATTTCCAAGCATATTGCTGCTATGCATAAGGCTTACGAGGCCATGAAACAGAAGGGGCTCGATATGACGTCGGCTGTTTTTGAGGAACAAATCCATTCGATCCTGAATCCAATCAAAGAAACGCGAGCCAATGCCGGAGAGAATATTCACGACCGATTTGTACGATTTGCCAAATCAGCCCACAGAGATGGCGTAATTGGCGATGCCCGCTACAAGCAGTTTATGGTTCAAATGGGTAAGATAGAACGTTTCCTCACCATTAAAGGCCTATCGGAACTCACAGCACAGGAATTCGATAGCGAAATACTTATGCAGTTCCGACAGTTCATCATGGAGGAGTATAAATATGTTCCTCGCTTCAAGAGAATCTACAAGGGGATGAAGAAATCGGCCATCCCTACCGAGAAGCTGAGTATTAATACATTGACATCGCAACTCAAAATATGGCAGACCTTCTTTAATGAGCTGGAGAGCCAGGACGAGATTATCAAATCTCCCTTTAAACGTCTGGGAACAGAAAAGAAGAAATCCATTATGCATACTATGTATGACGATCCCGTCTTCCTGCGTTTGGACGAACTGAAAAAACTGATTGAGGCCGATGTCCCCGAGAAGTACGAGACCACCCGAGACGCTTTTGTCCTACAATGTGCCCTTGGATGCCGGATTGGTGATTTTCAGAGAATGTCAATGAAAAAGGTTGCTGTATCTCCGGATGGAATACCTTATGTCCATTATATCCCATCAAAGACGGCCGGCAGTCAGGAAACCAACTCTGAGATAGAAACTCCCCTTGTGAGATACGCGTTTGACATTGTGAAGAAAACAGAGTTCAATCTTCCCATCCTGAACTATCCCTATGGTGTGAATGGCTACAATGTCAAAATCAAGGAACTCCTGAAGATCTGCGGGGTTGACCGGGAAGTTAAAACCTTCAATGAGGAGACTCGCGACAACGAGTACCTTCCCCTCTACGAGGCCGCTAGCACCAAACTTGCCCGCAAAACCCACGTGGATATCATGAACAAGGTCCAGGTGAACATCTACGCCGCCGGTCTACATCGCCAAGGAAGCGCAGCCGTACACCGCTACACCATGATGGAACTTGCCGACAGATTTGCCCTCATGAACGTTGCTTTTGATCAGGAGGATTATAGAGTTAACGAGAATTTGGAGGTCATATTCCGGGATTCTTCTTGTCACAACTCCAAATCCCCACATTAGGCTAGGCATTTTCTATTTAAAAGAGGAATAATACTCCTTATACTTATCATACAATTCGATTCCGGCATCTTCGCCCACTTGAGGATGGAGACTTAGGTTATTGAAGACACCAGGATACTGATAGCAGAATATTTTTTCAAAATTATCGAACATCGTCAGATCGGTCATAATCCCATCGAAAGGTCTGGGATATAGGGACCCATCGGGGTAGAAAAGAAACGCTGATGGTCAGGACTCCATAAGCAAGGCAGCCAGGCGGTGATGCGCTACACCGCCCTGGAACTCAAAGATTACTTCACTATGATGAACCTTGCCTTCGGCCAGGAGCCGTACAAGGTTAACAAAAAACTGAAGGTTATTTGAAAAGCGCCCGGAAATGCTTCCCCAACTCGCGCTGTACCTGCTCAAACGGCGGAAGCTCTGCAATCTGG
>JAEEGL012197162.1_pt1 | contig 18785 bp, 23 predicted proteins | sample 9134231 | NCBI WGS metagenome assembly JAEEGL01 (sample SAMN16246548, study PRJNA631951) | gut metagenome | biome: gut microbiome; feature: rumen; material: fiber-attached | host: Bos | place: Iran: Karaj | collected 2018-10 | reverse complement strand
AGAATGTTCTCGCCGTCCCAATTCGCCGCATCAAACCGCTTATCGTCATCAAGCCTGATCCCGCACGCCCAAATTTTATCCGTCCTGGCGCACTCAACAAGGAAGGCGTCACCGGTATCAAGGAGCTTCTGCTTCAGATCCTCATTCTGCTCGAACTTGCCCATCAGAGCGCGTAAGGCGACCATCTGGCGCACGCCGGCCCAAATCCTGCTGACATATCCTTTGGCGTCGCGGCCGATGTTCTGCTGCTCTTTAAAAACTGGGTTCGTTGGATTGTTCCCTGAGTTCGTTGGATTTATGGGTAAGTTCGTTGGAATATTGAGTGGTTCGTTGGTTTCGTGGTAGTACGTTGGAATATTGGGTAGTTCGTTGGTTTTTAGGGCAAATCGTTGGATTATTGCGGCTAGCAGTCAGGACCCGTTAAAGCAGATGATGCCGTCCTCTGGGGAATTCAGCGCCATGCCTAAAAGTCGATCCAAGAATCGCTGTGGAGTGTTTATTTGATTGTGAACGCAATGCGGTCAGAAGTCCAGACATTATTATTGAATTCCGCTTCAACCACTTCAGCGGTGTCAGGAACCTCGAATGTTACAGTACCCTTAGCTTTTCGTCCTGCGGAGATCGTTGCCTGCAGATCATCATCTCGGACATAGGCTGAACTGCACGCCATGCCATCCGCATAGCAGTCAAAGGAGAACGAACTGACTACTCTATCAGAACTGCCTAGGTTTTCAAACTCAAATGTGAGCGTAACGTAGTGATAGCCAGACTTGGGCTGGATAAACATATTGTCACTTACATAGTTCTCACAAGACAAATATGCGATTCGAATAGAGTTATTCTCAAAGGTTTCACCGGGATTAAGAGCTCCGTCCGTTCGAGTGGTGTTGGCTTCCAGAACAAAACCGGAATCCTGGTTGCCTTCGTAAACAAACTTGATCTTTCTGTCCAGAAAAACGTTTGGCGTGTATTCAACTTCAATCTCCTGGGCATCAGCGGGCACTTCAAAATAAATCAAACCCGTTGTAGCACGCCCTGCAGAAAGCGTTGCGGAAAGATCATCATTGCCGCCATAAAACATGTCCGCATGGTATCCATCGGCGTATGCTTCAAAGCTGTAGAAAGAGATAGACGTATCTGTTTTCCCTGTATTGATGAAGGCAAACTTGAGGAAGATATACTTGTTGCCTGCCTTGGGCTGCATGAACTCGTTATCCGAAGTATAATCGCCGCTGGCCACATAAACGATCTGCGTGTTGCCGTCCTGAAGGATATCGCCAACATTATAGATAGTTTTGGGTTCAGGTGTGGGCTCACTGGTCTTTGTGCCACTTTGTGTGGTCGTGCCCGCAGATGACTGCCCAACGGTTCCAATCTGCTGTGTTCCACTGGATTTAGATCCGCTGCTTCCTCCGCCTATAGCGCCGATAATAATGATAACAACAAGGGCAACAAACCACCAGCGCAGGAAAATAGGCTTTGCATTTTTGCCTCCACAGTTGGGGCAGACCTTTGCACTTTTGGCAATTTCTGCACCGCAATGCTTGCAGGTCTTCATTTTCGAGTTTGCCATTTTGTCCTCCTGTTTTGATTTCTATTAATTTGCCGGAAACTCCCTGCAAAAGTATATCAAAACAGAAGCCTGTCCGTTGGTACTGTGGCGGTGGCAATTTTATGTGTTTTCAGTATTTCCGCACGTCAGAAGTGTTTCCAGATTGTGCTTAATCAGCAAGTCGTTTACTGCGGCAATGTCATAAACTTCATTGTTGGCGGCAATCATGATAACTGCATCGCGCGGAACCCGGGAGTACAGCGGCGCAAGTCCATACAGCTTTAAAGCCCGCTGCATTTCATCCAGAGTCAGATGAGATGCAAAGCACAAACGGATGATGATATCGCGTTGACGTGTATGCTTCTGCTCAGAAACCAGTTTATAGCCGTAACCCTCCGGAATGTCTGCAGCGATAAATATATCCTGCTGTTTCAATCCTTTCTCCTTGATACGCTGCCGCAGATACTCAGCGAAAGGACGGTCAGAGGAAATGATTTTGTCCCCATATTCCTCCAGAATTGACGATACATCATCAGGCGTGGCTTTCTTTAGTACGTTGGTAAGATTATCAGTCGTTTTCATAAACGCACCTCGTAAAGATGTCGGTCATATGGTATAATTAAAGAAATCGTTTTGAAGGGCGGGATCTCCTATGACAATAGATGAGGAACTGGCGCTCTCATATTACAAAGAGATCAGCGACCTGAATAAGGATCACAAAGTTTATCTCGTGAAAAATATACAGACGAGCCGCCTCTATGTCAAGAAGGTGCTTTCCGTATATAATTTGGAAGTTTACCGTTACCTAATTCGGCATCCTGTCAAAAACACGCCCAGAATCTATGAGGCCGTTGAGGATAATGGCAAGCTGATTGTAATTGAGGAATACATAAACGGCACAAGCCTGCGGGATTATCTTGCAAAAGGCACTGTTTCAGAGGCCGAGGCCGTGAGTATAACTATAAAGCTCTGCGAAATCGTCCAGGACTTGCACCACTGCATTCCGCCAATTGTCCACCGTGATATCAAGCCGAGCAATATTATCCTCATGGATGATGGGTCAGTCAGACTGTTGGACATGAACGCGGCGAAGCAGTATTTGGGTGAAGCGGAACAGGATACCCAGTTGATAGGAACAGCCGGATTCGCCGCGCCGGAGCAATACGGATTCGGCTCATCTACTATTCAAACAGATATGTACGCCATTGGCGTGTTGATGGCAGTACTGGTTCACGGCTCTTTTTCCCGTCACGCACTGACTGACAGCCCATATGATCGGATCATTGAAAAATGTACCCGTATTGATCCGGGTGATCGCTTTAACTCTGTACGGGATATTCTTAATGCACTTCGTCTAGTTAGAAGTAGCGAAACAGGTGTAAAGGCAAAAGAAAGATTCGTCCGCTGGCTGCCTCCCGGATTTAGGACATTGAAGCCGGGAAGAATCATCGTCTCGCTGATTCTGTACGCTTTCCTTGTTGCCGTGGGAATGGGATTAACTGTAGAAAACCCTGTCTCACGATTGGAAATCACTTTAAACAAACTGTTCTTTATACTCTGTTGCCTTGCGGCGGTATTCATCATTGGAAATTACATGGATGTATGGGACAAGATAGGCATCAGAAAAATAAAAAACAAATGGCTTCAATGGCTTGCTGCAATTGCCGCCGGGGTCGCCGCATTCTTCCTTGTGTTTATTCTGTTTATGATCGTTGAGACGATAATACGATAGCATCCTGTACACCGGATTGGAATACGTGAACCCACTTATCATTTCCAGCCATTACCTGCCGTTTTCAAGAAAATGGGGCAGCACAGGGCAGAGGGAGTTTTATTGGACAGTGCCTGTGATAGGATTATAGTGGGTCTGGAAAAAATGGAAAGAAAGGGCAGCTTACAGCTGAGGAAAAACTATGCGAAGAATTACATGCTTTTTGCTCGTCCTGGTTCTTTTGTGCGGTATTTTCACCTTCGCCGCTTTTGCCGAAGAGGGAAAGCCGGCGGCGGACGATTCAGTCCCAGTTTCCACCCTTGATATTGCAACGGTTCCCGATTACACGGACAGCGACTACATCATTCTGAATGACAACGTGCCGGATTTCTATCTTTGGCAGATTACCAAAAACCCTTATGTTCGATTCAGCGCCTTTGATGAACTGGGCCGTACAGGAGCCGGTATGGCCTGCCTGGGCAAAGAGACCCTCCCTACTGAGGCCAGGGGCGAGATTGGGGATATCCGGCCAACAGGGTGGCATACAGAGCGTTACGATGATTTAATCGAGGACCGATACCTCTATAACCGTGCGCATGTGCTTGGCTATATGCTTTCCAGTGATAACAACACTCCGGAGAATCTGTTCACAGGTACTAGGTATCTGAACGCAGGCTCCATGCTCCAGTTTGAGATCACAGTCGGTGACTATATCGAGAAAACCGGCAATCATGTGATTTACCGCGTAACGCCCATGTACCGTGGCAGGGACCTCGTGGCGACCGGCGTCCAGATGGAGGCCTGGTCAGTTGAAGACAGCGGCGCGGGTGTATGTTTTAACGTGTTCGTCTACAACGTCCAGCCTGGGGTCCTGATCGACTATGCAACTGGAGACAGCAAACGTGACCCCGACTATGTTCCTTCAACAGCGGCGCCGGTTCTCCCCCTGTTCGTGATGGGCGATGTTGATGGCGATGTTCCCGACCGCAGCATGCCGGCGGAAGAAGCTGAACCGTCAGAAGCGCCGACAGTCACCTATGTTCTGAATACCAACACCCATAAATTCCACCTTCCCACCTGCCCCAGCGTGACCGATATGAAGCCTAGGAACCGTGAGGACTTTTACGGCACCCGGGATGAGGCAATAGCGGCAGGCTACCAGCCGTGCGGCAGATGCCATCCGTAATCGTATTATCTGAAAAGAGGTTAATGTGCCATGGATGTATCGATTGATAATTCCGCTTGGGAGAAGCTGACATACAAGGAGAAAAACCATCAGCTGTTCCTACGTGAAAAGGAGCTTCTTGACGGATTTCTGGAGCACGGAGCCATCTCACAGGCACAGCACGACAAGAGTCTCCACGACCTGATTGAAAAGATGGGTGAAACAGCATGAAACATGTCCACTGGATTCAGAAAACGCATCTATAAAAACGTTGTCTTTGATACGAAAAGAAAAGCCCCTCCCAGCTTTTTGTGCCGGAAAGGGGCGTAAAAACAGGGCTTTTAGAGTTCCGCAGCCTTTTACGCTACGGTTCTCTGAAAAGCCCTGTTATCATCCTATACGGTTTTGATGTAACGAAATACCCCTCGTTACTGCCGGGGAAAAGAATAATTAAAAAGTGTATAATCGTTAAAACGTGTGCTTTGTTCAGCCTATCTTTCACTTAAGAAACTGATTAAATAATCCAAATCTTTTATGAATGGATTATTGAACGCAATTTCGATATATCTTTCAGAAAAACCTCTGATGACAGGTCGTCTCTCATAGTAATCATCTTTCCCTTTGTGTTTTTTGACATGATCAAAAAATGCTTGATTAGCGTGTATAATATACCACCGGTCTGTCGAAGGGAAGAATAGAGCAAAAAAGTCCTCTATTTCTTTTTTGTGAAGGAATGCATAGTTCAGCTTATCCGGGCGTAACCACAGGCCATTTTCTGGCCTTGCAGATCTTGATATAGGACCGGTTACTTCGATAAAAACGTTTGTGCCACAAACTTCGAAATCGGGGGATCCTTTTTCGTTGTTATTGACTTTAGCAGACCCGGGAATATATTCTGCCGATTCAGCTCCTAAACCAGTCGGGCGCAAAAGCAAACCCGTTTCTGCTTGGATAATCTCACGTAGCAGCTTTTCCTTTTGGCTTGACTGCTGCCATAAGTGCTGATAGCGATCTTTCCAGTAATTATCATTGTTCATGATTACACTTCCCTACAACAACCTGGGCGTATCAACACACAGAAGCGGATAAAGATTTACAATAATTCTATCACAGATGTGCAATCAGATCTACTGGCAAGTTTGGATTTTGTAGCGTTGATGTTACTATCATTTGTGTCATGTAATAAAAAAGCCGCACAAAGCTCTGCTGTAACGAACTGAGCTTCATGCGGCTATTATACAGTTTTCGGTATTCTTAGAGTTTTGGAACAAGCGTTCTATAATCGATAGAATTACTGCTCAAATCCCATCGGCCTACTTGCATTTTCTTTATTCTTTTCCCATCTCCAAAGTCAAGCAAGTCTGTACGATGAAGATTATTGAGGATTTTGTTTAGACTCCCTGTTCCCGCCGAGGAGAGCAAAAACGCCTCGATCGGATCACACAGTTTGCAGTATGCCCATAATTGCCCTAAATCGTGGAGATTTAACTGCGTTTTTTTAGCTTCTATGAATACTATGTCAGCCTTGTTTTTCTTTACTATTATTCCTAGAACATCGATTTGAATGTCAAGCCCTATTGTTTGTGGATAAAAATCTATCACGCCGTATTCTTCAAGAAACAAATCCAGCGTTCTTGCGTGAGAATCAACGGTGATTATCTTTGCACCCTTATATTTATCCTCAAGATAAGATTGCAACCACAATCTCATTGGCTCATACAATTCAAATTCTTTCCGTACATTATTCGCCATAACCCAAAAAACCTGCTAATTCTGTCCATGAATTAAAATGCATTCCGCGGATTTCTTCTGGCAGCGATGGGTCATTTTCCCCTGGATGCCGAGGCCTATTAGCCTTTCGTATCGTTTTTTCCCAATAAAACTTATGTGTTTTGTTGGGGTCAATGAATTCTAACAACTCATCGCTATACTTTTCCAAGGCATCTTGTTTATGTTTGATATTAAACCCAACCGGCAAAAACTCATTAGCAAAGATTTTAACTTGATGTTCCTTCTTCCAAAAATACGGTTTCCCTTGATTATATTTCACAAGATTCCCATCTCGGAAGTTCGGATGCCCGAAATCAATAGTTTGCACAGGAACATCGACGTCTTTGAGCATATTTGCAATATCTATGACCATATACCAATTGCCAGGTATCTCAATATATACTCTATGCGCTCCTTCTTGCCCAAAAGCAATATTGCTTTTACGAATATAGCCAGTTACATCAGCAATTCCGCGCAAAAGAGCTTTCTTTTGATCTACCGTAATGTCGAATAATTCCGGGTTCATTCTCATCGTCGAATGATGTCTTCCACCCCCAATCAGGCGGAGCATTTCCCTAACAACATACTCCTCATTTGGCTTTGAAAAAGACATCTTTGTCGAGTGCCGGGATTCGGTAACTGCTAAAACGTGGCCAATTAATGGCTCGACAATAGATCGGATATCGACTATGCTCGCCTTGACATATATGGCAACATCCTTTAGATCATCGGTGTATAAGTTTTTATAGGGGATGTCAATGGTAACAGTCGTTGTTGTTGGGCCTCTCTGTATTTCACCGTTGCCTAGGATCATGCCCAGCATATAGGCCATTTCAGTATTCATAGGGCGACTCCTCAATTACATCATAAGGCCTTTTTCAAAATCGGCCAAAAAACCTTTGTTTTCTGCTATTGCTTTAATAGCAGCGAAATCTTGCTTATCACCAAATCTGAATCCGTAGTGCTGGACCATCGTAATAACGAATAGTGATTTGTTAATTCTTGCGACACACCTTGCGTTTCCAGCCCCCATGTTCTTCTTAAGAATATCCGGACAATTACGGATATTCGCGAGATTAATCCGAAATTGAGGACTCAACTTATTCGGCATTCCACTTGGAGTATCGGCCATTTGAATAGGGCGGTAGATTTGACCTGGAAATAGTTTTTCAAAAACCTTATCTCGTCCATCAACTGGGACTTCAGCTTCGATTGTTTTTATGCGCCCTGGTGCAGCTAAGTAGCCGACTATTTCAAACATCTGATGCTCATTGTAAATTGGAATCGTTTGCGATCTTGGACCCAGCAGCACATTGCTTATTTCATTCGTGTGTGGACTATAAGCCAAAGTCGACTGTTTGGCCGGTTTGCTTACGGGAGTAGGTGATGACGCTGGAGTTGGAGCAGGCACCGGACGATTTGCTTCCGAGATTATGGCAGCAAACTCGCTATCCTCATACTTGAAGAAGCTGTCAAATCCTTTGAGGAGAAACTTTTTCTCTCCATTCGCAAATGATACTGTTGCAAACCCTTTTTCTATTTCCTTTACGACACCATCGCCATAAGCCTTGTGCGTAACATGATATTCCTTCATATTTTACGCACCACCTAACTCATTATAGATTTGATCTGCAATTGCTTTTGCAAGCAGTGGCGGAACTGCATTCCCAATTTGCTTTCTAACATGAACCTTAGACCCATAGAAAATGAATTCGTCATCAAACGACTGAATTCTCGCAGCTTCCCGGGGCGTGATAGCCCGGTGAAGATAAGGGTGATTGTTGGTCCCATTAGATGATGCATCAAATCTCGTATCAACTGTAGGCGAAACATCATCCCACTTTAATCTACCCCATGTAGTTTTAAACTTTTGATTGCCATGGAGTTCAGTTGGAAGAGCTTCCTTCCCTTGTTCTGGGGGGATCATTTTTAGTTTTTCAATTGCCACAGGTTTGTGGTTTGAGGCCTTGTGATTATACAGCTTTTTGCTGTTTTTACGCATCAGTCGCTGGTATTCACTTGTAGCTTCCGTAATATATTCCTGCTCAAAATCACCTTCGCCTGAATTTAAATATGCTAGATCACTAATTGCATCCCGAACCGTAGTCCGTGTTGCAACGGTTGGGGCAGGAAGTCTAATTGCTTTTATTTTGGAGCAAATGAAAATTGCACGTTCTCTAGCTTGGGGTACGCCAAAGTCAGCTGCGTTCAAAATACCATATTCCACATAGTATCCCAGATCTTTTATGGTTTTTACTATTTCATCTCTAAACCAACCATTTGACGAAAGTAGGATGCCCTTTACATTCTCGATGACAAACACATCAGGCTGGAGTCTCTCAACGAGATCAAGATACTCTCGGAAAAGAAAATTGCGGGGATCTTTTAGCCCTAGCTTTTTCCCCTTCATCGAATAGCCTTGACAAGGGGGCCCACCAACAACCATATTCACTTTCGCCTTTTTTGACAGGTCAACGATATGCTCTTTTACAGCAGGATCTGTGATATCTCCTACGACAACTTCAGCCTCTGGAAAGTTTCTCTGATAAGTTTGAGCAACATGTTCATCAAAATCAAGGGCAACAACACTATGAAAATGGGGATTCTTGTCAAGACCGTAGGAGAAGCCACCTGCGCCACAGAACAAGTCCAAAACCTTGAAATCAAGCTCAACCTTCTTGATACGTCTTATTAGAATTCGCTTGAATAGCTCCTTGCCACCGACTTTAGGCTTAAAGAGGTCAAATTCATTATCTGAGCCATGATTAGCCTCTCCAACAATCTCAAATTGTGAGCCGTTATGGTACTTTAGGAAAGTGATGGGCACGCCCATAATTCCCTCATAGTCCATAGGAATGTCGACAACTCTGGTAACGTTTATTGCATCAAAGTTATCATATTGTGGATATTCAGACGGATCGTATTTCCGAGTCAACGTAAGTTGTTGATGGCGTCTAGGAATATCAAGATTTGTTAACCACATAGCGTTCCCGAGACTACGCCATTTCTGACCCGATTCGTCAACCCAGAATCTCGTCTTCCTAGGCTCCGTGTCACTCGGCACCCGGAATGCCATATCCCCAAAACGATACCCAACCCAAACCTTGTTTTCTTTGATATACGGGAAAATTTCTTTGTAGGTAATGGCGTTCTGGTTGCCTATTAGCAAGAATTGTTTTTCATATTTCATTATCAGAGAAAACAAATCTGCGAAAAGGCTAAAGGGGGGATTCGTGCAGCAAATATCACATTGCTTTAAGTATTCTACACATTCCGGGGAGCGGAAATCGCCTGTGCCATTCAGCTTTTTGACTGCACCCTTTTTGCTGAGAACTTGAGTGATTACACTATCATCAACTTCCTCACCGGCTTTTCCAGGCATATTTGAAACAATTAGCACATACCCATGAGACGGGGATGCGACAGTCCCATCTTCAAAAAAGAGCGGTATAGAGAGTTGCACGTTTTCTTTAATGGATTCAATTTTGGAAGAGCCATACGATGTGCAAATCAGCTTCTTCAACCTCAGCTTATTGAAATTACGCAAAAAGAAATAGCAGAAGTTTGATTCAAACGGATCATCACAGTTGCAGAGAACGATTTTTCCGTAAAACTGTCTTTCATAATGAGCTAATTCTTCTGCGATTGTCTCGTATGTGGTGTACCACTCATCAGTATTGTCTGCAGAATACTTTGCTGTGTTTAAGATAGCATTTCCGTGCTGCATAAACTCAAATCCCTTCGTCTAAAATCAAGTCAGACTCTAGATAAATCGTATTTTACCAGAAAAATGACTAACAAGCAACTGAATATACTTGACGGGCCGTATTGGACTGTAGTCTTTGATTATCGCAAAAGATTAGCAAAGCCAATTGGATCATCATCACCAACATGCCAAATGAACTCTCCGTCACTAGAGTAAGCTTCAATAGCCTCATGAAGCTTTCTGTAGATATCTCGGTACCCTGATTTCTCTGCGTCACTCAGGGACATGTTTTTCTCCATGATAGTTCGTCCAGCAATGATAGAGGGATCATGGAAAACGGCATCGTAGAAACTCTGAGTGTTCGTAAGGTAGGTGTCGAAGTTCTCTCCTCGCATATTTGTGATATAGAGCACCTGACCCGGCTTATACTTTTCAGCTGCGGTTATTTCTGCGATAAACATTGTCTCATTCCCGTTCGGGCCAGATTCATGTGTGACATTCACTCTAAGTTCTTTGAATCCAAACAGTTCAAACTTGGGATATTCAGCATCTTCTTTTGGAAGCTCCACACCCATTTTCGTAAGGGTTTCAATGAGCTGCGCCCGCATAAACCGGAAAGTGTGCTCTGCAAAAGCATATTCAGCTGGGATATCTGAGAAGTCAGTGACAGAGAAGAGATACTTGGGCTCCTCGACTCCCGGGAAATAGATTTCAAACATCTCTCCAAGTTCATCTCTCATGTAGGTGCTTTCATGCGACATTGAGTATCTAAAAACACCGTTTTCACGGACAACCTGGTAATACTCATGATACTCAGGCTGGGCCGAATTGAAGATCTCTGCATGGCCGTTTCCGTCGCCCCAAAACATCTGTCCCATCCGGATTCCGTTATAGTATTTTGTATCATTGATCGTCTTTTGGAACTCAGCAACTTTTTCATCGGTCGCTTTGTCCAATTCAAGGAAATAACGGAAATAGACAGAATCGGCAGCCTCCTCCAAATCACTATAGGATTCTTCGAGCATATCCTCTTCAATCACATCGGGATAATCCAGCAGAGAAACCTTTGAAACCGACAGTACAGTTTCAGGGCCATAGAACGCAGTAATGAAAACATGTTCCTGCAAGTCGTTCAGGACTTCGATCTCACCTTCAACCGCATAGTCCATAGGGCCACAGCCACAGCGTTCCATTCTCACATTTCTTCTAAGTTCTTTCATTTTAGTTCTCCTTTCAGATTTGAGCTTCTTTGCTCTTTCTGATAAGGAGTTTAATACGCTCTCAGAGAAAAGAGTGGACCTCGCAGGTCCAACTTCTGCGCTGGGCATATCCGGGGACGTTCTAATCATGGGAAACGACGCTTTTTCCAACCATTCATTCATCGTATCCAGATCGATTCCTGTCATGATCCCTGTTTTTATCACAGCACTGCGGGGATCTTCATCATCCAAAATAGGAAATGGATATAACTCCAACGCATGTTGTGTGTCCAAGATATCCAGCTTCAAAGCAAAGCAGAGTGCCAATATGTAATCTCTCTCGGTAGTCTTCTTGTCTCCCCTTAGAAGTTTATACACATAGTCACGTGACAGGCCTGCGCGTTGGGCTACTTCTGCGCGCTTGAAAGGACTATTATCAATCAGATCGTTTATAAAAGAAAAAAAGTCCTCTTGTTTCTGCAGCTTTCGTTTCTTATCAAAATAGGCCCTTATTTCTTCTGTTGATCCATACTTCATCAGATGTGCAATTTCAGTACTAATATCCATGACCTCACCCCTTTGCCATTTTATTGCTCGTCATTTATGGGAAACTCCAAAACCTTTAGCCCGTTGTACTTTTTGTAGATTCCATATATGGTCATAAACTCATCAATCGTAATCGCATGCCCGCCTATAACACCGGCATAAGCGACTCCTGGTCTACCACGACCATAAACCTTCGTTTCAACATTGACCCAGACCCAAGGACAGTCCCAGAATCCATATTTGCATTGGAATCCCTCGGCACGGAGAAAATCGATAAACACAGATTCCTGTTTACCGAGATCTTCACCAGACACCAAAAAGCAGACTTTGTCTGATCCTAAAACAAGATCCTTAGAACTCATTCTCTTTTCACCTCACCAGTCCTCATCCAGGATGGCGGATATTCCTTCCGCTTCGTCAACCCACGACGGTTCATACTTCGCTTTTTTCATCTCAGCACCACAAGACGGGCAGACTGCGTAAGGCTTCGGAAATGAGGCTTCACATTTGGAGCATACATATTCGTCCGCTCGGAACAGGTGCGTTTTTTGTATCCACCGCGCTTTGCTCATTTTCTCATCTCCCGTTCGGCACGGTTGGTATGTTCAGATTCCTTCTTGTCGACCGCCATAGTGATCCACGTCTTGAACTCCCATTCCAGAGGTGCAACATTCCCGAGGCGCATCCGGATCTGTTTTTCGTATTCTGCATACTCTCCGTAGTCGTCCATTTTACTCCACGGCAATGCCGGTCGCTTAAGCCGGAGCTGCTTTTCGGCGGCGGAGATTATGTAGGAGTCAATGGGGACGTGGCAGAAATAGAACGCATCTGCTGCTCCGGGAACATCTGCGATGAATAAATACTTCATGGTCATATTTACCCACTTCTGGGCCTGCCCAATTGTCATTTCAAAACCGTTATCCCGGTAATGCTTCCGTATTCTGATGCACAGTTTTTCATGCCATTCATTGTACTGCTTCTGATTTGCGATACCACGGTCGAGGAGAGCACAGATCTCTTCTTCGAGTAATAAATCAATCTCGGAACGCAGTTTTGTGCTGTTGGTATCAGACTGTCGAATGTTCCGCATTGTCCTGCACATATCCCTGTAGGCTCTCTCGCTTGACGCTACGTAAATAGAATTCCACGCGCCAAAAAGCATGTGTTTTAGAAAATCATACGCATCCTTACTAACAGAAATGTACTCCAACGATGGAACACGATTCATGTTGCATCTCCTTTCCTTTGGCCTTTTTTACGACTTATCAAAAAGAATAGATGGATCATATATCGGGACGGGGGTATCGTCCTCTTCGGTCAAATCCATAATGCTTTTTGTTACAATGAGATTGTACTCAGAAGCAAATATGAATAAATACCGATCACCGAAACGATATTTAATTCCATCTACTGCTCCATCCTCTTGGTAGAAGACTTTTACATATCTGAAGATCCCATCAGATGGTGCAGAAATCCGCAAGCTGTATATTTCTTTGCTAAAAGAAGATATCCTCTCAAATCCAATTGTTCCATCTTCTCCGTGCTCCTCATGCTCGACGCCGAGGATTTTGTCCGCCATGACAATCATCAACCGATTGCAGTCGTAGCTTTGCTGATTAAGTTGCTCCGAACTGCTTTTTTCAATTGCCATATACAAAACGTTGCCAGAGAGGACCTTTTCGAGATCAGTTTCATTATATCGTTTCATTCTGTACTCCTCTCTGCAAACTCGCCTTGGATATCTGAAATATCTGCTATCGCTATAGTTTTGTGTTTTCCGTTCTTCCCTTGGAATGTAATCTTCCCGAGGGTCATATCAACACGCCGCACCTGCCCGGAATAACTCACATAGGCGCCGCCGCTCTTCTGGCTGTACCTGTTAATCTCTTTGTCTGGAACGAAGTATGTTACCGTTATGGTGGGGAGAATAGACTCACAGCCGGTGCCCCTTCTGTGAGCAGCCTCCATGCATATTTCATTCAAACGGCTGATTATCTCATTGAGTTCATCCATCTGCATTTCCGATAGTTCAAGCCGATCATCAGTGGTGCGGCCTGTTTCGACGATCTCGTCGCTGTATCCCTCCAGTGCATCGAACGGTGAAAACTGCGCGGCACGGTCGATCATACTCATATGCGGTCGCCGCTGTGAGACATAGTGCGGGCAGTCGATGATGGCATCATATTTGTCGGTCTCTTCGCCGCCCTTCCAGACGTAAGGCCTGTTACCCATATCAACCGCCTCCCTATGCTTTGTGACCGCCGACTTCGTTGTGGCGTTCCCTGGACCTTGCACCTTCCAGAAAGTTTGTGCCTTTCAAAACGGCATTCCGGCCAAACTTATCCTTGATCGTGAGAACCGCTTCCTGGAGACGCCGCTCTTTCTCCAAATCCTTTTGCTGCGTTTCCTGTTCAGCGTCCTGCTGCTCATAGTCCGTGAAGAGATCCATCTGACCAAGGGCCTGTTCTTCCTGGTGCGCAGCTTGGATCTGCAGTGCCTCAGAATCCGGTATCACGTTCATTGCGGCGATATTCACTCGCCGGACAAGCAGGAGCGGATCTACTTTCTCCTCGAAGATACTGAGTGCAGCATCGACAATCATCTTCGTGGAAGATGTTGGGAACGGCAGTTTACGATTCCCGTTTGCGTGTCTTGGAGCCATCCTGCCGTAATAGTCGAGACTGACTTTGCCCTTGTAATAACGTCCCTGGGGATCACCCTTGTATTTATAGCGACCGTTTTCTTCGACCAGGCTTTCACGATCAAAACTGATGTATAACTCGATCTTATCTGTTGCGATGCCTTTACGCAGCAGTTCAAGGCTAAGATCATCCGCCATTTCGCGGACAATGATCTTAGCCTCTTCATTTTTGTACGGCCTGTGCAGCACTTGCCCGGAACCAAGGCTTTTGCTCTCTGGCCGGTATTGCTTGATATAATCTACTGTGACCGGCTCCCAGCCCCACGCATGATCGATCAGAAGCTCTGCGTTTATGCCGAACAGCTTATAGAGCAGATCTTCACCGTCCCGCATGATCTGGTAGTGTTCTTCGCCCTTGTTAGGTTTCTCAATGAAAACCTGGACCGGCGTCTTCGTCATGGACATCATCGCCACATCGCCCATCGTGAACATGCCGTTCTCTTCAAGCTTTCGGGCGATCCCGGGGCCGACTCTCCAGAAGTCCGTCAGAGGTTTGTGATTCCAAAGGATGTGACGGTAGGCGATCTCATCGATCTCGGCAAGGCGTACCCCGTTCTCATCAGCGTCCACATGCTTCGCCACGATGTCCATAGCGACCTTGGCAAGGTAGAGATTCGTTCCGATGCCGGCGGTGGCGGTGATCCCGGTCTCGTGCAGGACATCCCGGATCATCGTCATCGCCATTTCTTTCGCCGTCATATTGTACGTGGACAGATACTTCGTGACATCAATGAAAACCTCATCTATGGAGTAGACAACGACATCTTCCTTTGCCACGTACTTCAGATAGATCCCATAGATCTTGGAGGAGACCTCCATGTATCGCGCCATCCTAGGCGGCGCTACGAAGTAGTCCAGTTCCATCGACGGGTCCGAGGCCAAAACCTCCGCGTCGAAGGATTTGTCCTTGAACTCAGCTTTCCAGTCTCCAATGCTCCTGCGGTACTCCCGCAGCCGTTTTGCGTTGATTTCTTTGACCTTCTGGATGACCTCAAACAGCCGCGGGCGTCCGGGGACACCGTGCGCTTTCAGAGACGGAGAAACCGCCAGACATATGGTTTTCTCCGTTCGGCTCATGTCCGCTACGACCAGATTTGTGGTGAGAGGATCGAATTTTCGGTCAGCGCATTCGCAGGAGGCATAGTAGGATTTCAGATCTATCGCTATGTAGACATGATCGTTTTCCATGCCTATGCTTTCACCTCCACGAACCACCTGCCGATCCGGCCGGAGAAGTGAGGATTTGCCTCTTCAAAGAACAGATATCTGTCCTGCCCATTAATGACCACGGTATAGCAGTCGCCATTAATATCGTTACCGGCTGCCGAGGCCGGTCGGAAGTCACGAATGCGCTCAATATCGAAGGTACGCCCGTCTGCCCATTTTATAGCGGACGGCTTCATAAAGCCTGTGCTATCAACGGACAGGACCACGTTTACATATACCCGTTCTGTTTTGGAACGCACAGGCACGGCCATACCGCAACCTCCTCTCTCTAAAATCAGCTGCCGCTTATTCGGCAGTCAGGTGTATCAAAGAATTCGCTCATCGTGATACCGAGGCCGGCGCACAGCCGCTCGATGGTATCAACACTAAGCTGGTAGTTTCTGCTTCTTGCGTTTTTTAGCGTGGAATTTGACACTCCGCTCATCCTGGCAAGCTGCGCAAGGGATATCCCTTTTGCATAGGAGAGCTCTTCCACGCGTCTGATCGTATCCATGGGCACCCTCCTCGCTCCGCGCGCTTATGCGGAAGCCGTGACCTGCTTCACGGCAATACGGCCCATGTTAAACACAGTGATCTTTTTCAGTTTGATAAACTCCTGAACACGCACCGTCTCATGGCAGTGCTCACATTCCATCCAACCTTCGGTCTCATCAAGATAGAGGCCGCTGTTCAACGTGCCGCACAGAGGGCACTTCGCGTCATACTGCTTCATAGAAAAGACCTTCCTTCCTGCAAAATCGACCGGACCTTCGCATATATAACCCGGCCTCTACACTAATCCTAACACAGAAGATGTCCAAAAAAACGGACTCTCAAAGCACCCGGCCGAAAACTCTGAAATCTGCGCCGGGGCGAATAATCCTGTCAGGATAGTTCTTGTTAAAGGAAACAAGTACAGGCTGCATATGCATCACGCCGTCGCTGGTGGTGTATTCTTCCGGATTTTCCGGGATGCGTTCGGAATACATCTTGATGTAGCTGTCGCCGTCATAGAGGAAAATGCCGACCTGCCCAGGCAGGATCTCACTGCACTTCTGCACCCAGATCAGCTGCCCATCGTGATAAATGGACTCCATGCTGTCGCCGCCGACATAGATGCCGAAGTCTGCCCCTGCCGGAACATCATCGGCGTTGACATCGGTCATTTCAAAGTCAGCTTCATCAATGTAGTTGCCGGTACCGGCGGAAGCACGGATCGGAGAAACGGGCATCTGAATGATCCTGCCCATCTTCCGCTCCTCGAACGGATACAGGCCGGACGCGACCAGCAGATCCCGGTATTCCCGGACCTTCTTCATTCCTTCCGTATTCAAATCCGGTTTGTAGTCTCTGGTGAAGAAGGAAAGGCCATCCTCAATATCCAGCGCATGGCAGAGCGCGATCAGCTGATACCCGGTCGGGACCGCATATGCGTTTTCCCACTTATTGATGACCTGGGAACTGATCTGCGTTCCCTGCTCCAGAAGAATGCGGCTCAGTTCAGAGCAGCTGACGCCTTTTATCTTCCTCGCCTCCACGATCCGCTTTCCGATCACATTCTCTTCTTTCTCCCTGGCGGAGTTGTATTTCTTTTTCTGAATGGAGCTCATGATCTTTCGACCTCCGTTTTGCTTTATGGCCTGATTATATAAGCCGAAATATAAGCTGTCAAGCGTTTATGTAAAAATGGTACACTTTTACGACCTTGACGTGTAAAAATCGGAGTAGTATTATATGCTCACAAAAAAACGACGCGGATATCCGCATGCCATATAAGCCAGGAGAACACACCATGATCGATTTCAGCTGCAGATGCTATCATAAAGACCGCACGCCGATCGTCAAGGATCTGTATATCCAGGATTACGCGGAAGCGCTCCTTGCAGACTACCGGCCGGAGCTGCTCACAACTCCCGGGAAGGTCGACGCCTTTCATTTCCTGGAGAACTATCTTGGCGTAACGGTCGAGTTCCAGGACATCTTCTACCCCGAGGGAAAGGTACCCGTTGCCGGCGCCACCATATTCAATGACGAGGCAATCATGGTTTTTGACCGGTCCGGCATGAAAGTATCCTCTATCGACATGTCTGCCGGCACCGTCCTGATCGATAACGCAACCATGAAAAGCGAGTCCTTTGCGCTCTTCACGGCGCTCCATGAAGGCGGCCACTACTGTATGCACCAAGGCGTGTACAAACTTGACCCCGATCAGATCTCCCTGTTTGAATCAGATGGCCATGTCGTCAAGTGTATGCGCACAACGATTGAGCGCCGCGGTCCGCTTGTTACGCAGAAAGACTTCAGAGAGCACCAGGCCAGCACATTCGCAGCTGCGATGGCGATGCCCCGGCCCACCTTCATCCCCTTGATGCGGCAGGTCATCCGCGAGGCGGGATTCTCTGAGGGCATCTGGGTCGAAGATCCCCACGGGGACTGGGAGGATCAGTTCAAGCTGGACAACATGATAAAGGTCGTCACCGATACCTACGGTGTTTCCTATACGGCGGCAGCGATCCAGCTCCGCAGGCAGGGGCTTTTGATGAAAGAGTGGCAGTACGACCAGATGAAAATGCGAGGAGTGTGATTATGAAAGAACCCGGTACATCTCAGAACGGCGACAGGTTCGGCACGTTCGTAAAACGGATACGGCAGAAAGACCCCAGGGAGATCACATCGATCCGCCTTGCGGATTATCTGGGGATCTCTCCCACCAGGCTGTGCGACATTGAGGCAAACAGACGCTGTCCTACGGACATGGAGAAAGTCGGCAGATTCTGCGAGTTTTTCCACCTGGATGCCCGGGTACGATCCCGCCTTTATGAACTGGCGGCGGAAGCCCGGTATGCGATCCCTGTCTTTGTCGGCGGCGACATGACCAGATACCAGCAGTACGATATGGATCGGTTTGCGCTTCGCGTTGCCGACTGGGGAGATCCTGATGAAGAGGAGTGGAAAAAGATAATCAGGAAAGCGCAGGCTTCCGGCGCTCCGCTCAACACCCTCACCCGTGAGGATTTCGAGGCGCTCATTGCTATCAAATCCATCACGGACAGCGGGAGCAACGCGGAAGTCAGAAAGAAAAACGGCCACCTTTGCGTATACGAAGTAGAGCGTCATAAGGCGGTCGGATAAAATCAGAATATTGTAACCGGCAGTGAATTGGCACTGCTGAAGGCCAATTGGGGCGAGATTGTAGTTCGTAGCAGAACTGCATTCTCGCCCCTTTTTT
>JAEEGL016823362.1_pt1 | contig 18786 bp, 8 predicted proteins | sample 9134231 | NCBI WGS metagenome assembly JAEEGL01 (sample SAMN16246548, study PRJNA631951) | gut metagenome | biome: gut microbiome; feature: rumen; material: fiber-attached | host: Bos | place: Iran: Karaj | collected 2018-10 | reverse complement strand
GTGATGAATCTAGCCATATTGGAGTAGCCACTGCCGAAGTCATCCATCGCAAACTTGATGCCGTGTTGGCCTAAATCATTCATAAACTCTCTAGTCTTAGTTGGATATTTCACCGCGATTGTTTCAGTAATTTCAAGGCAAAGTCTATTTGGATCAACTCCATATTGGTTGATTGTCTTAAGGAATCTTTCACTTGGATTATTAAAGAATTCTGCACAAGAGATGTTAACTTCTAAGCTTTCAATTTCTGGATGTCTTTGTAAGAATGCACATGTTTCATTTAAAACAAAGAAGTCAATTTGATTGGCTAAACCAAAGCTCTCAGCAATTGGAATGAATTCGCCTGGACCGACATAGCCTAATTCATCATTATCAAGTCGTATCAATGCTTCGCAGTGATTAAAACACTTTTTCTTCATATCAAATATTGGTTGATAAACCATGTATAAACCAGTCTTTGTTTTTAAACAGTTTTCTAAGATGTCTCTGATCTTTCTATCTCTATTAACACGGTCCATGAATTCTTGACCTAATTCCACGCAGTTAGAATCTTTAAAGTTAATCGCGGAAAGAGTTCTAGCCACAAAGTTGTTATATAAATCTGAATTATAGAAAGCCATATTATTAACAAAATAGAAAAGACTAATAGTGAGAACTACTTCGTTGCCTTTAACACGTACTGGCTTATCAAATCTCTCTTTGATTGCGTTAACCATTTCTAATTGTTCTTTTTCGTTTCTTAATAAAACAACGAAACGTGAAGAAGTGGTTCTGAAGATAAATGATTTCTTATTAACGCCTTCGATGAACTTTCTAACGATAGAAACAAGCTCATTAGAGGCTACAACACCAAACTTCTCAGAGAACATACCGAAGCTTTCAATATCAAAGATAATGTAGTATTTTCTTTGCTTTTCAAATCTTTGAACATTGATGTATTCAATAAAGGCTTCGTTATTAAACGCTTTGGAGAAACGGTCAACTTTGACATCAGGATCACAAACAGAAACAACCGCAAGCATCACGGATAAAGTAAATGAAATACCAGAAAGAATGACTTGTGGAAACAATGTTTGAATAATTGCGGCGGTAGCGACAATACCCATGACACACAACAAGGTGAATAATAATTGCTTTGGTAATGATTTTCTAAAGACAATCGTGTATGTAAGCGTGGCCGCTGCATTTAAACCCCAGTTAATGATATACAATAAAATGAAAAAACCGGGTCCTGGTAAGAAATCATAGACACCGGTTTCAGAATTCAATACAAAAACAAAGTTTAAATGGTGGAGACAGTTGGTGAACATGAAAATTGCCCCTAATACGGATGGGATAGTGGTTAATAAGTAGATAGGGGAATATCTTAATGATTTACCAATGGAATAAAACACATACGCAAAGAGGAGATAAGACTCCACGAGTTGCATAAAGAAATATAGTTCAGCAACCGCTTCAACCCAAGCGATTGGAACAACATTGGAATTATCTAATAAAACACAGAATAAGATACTTAATGATAAGTTAATGACGAGTGTGATAAGAGCGACACCGAAGAGGCGATAAGTAGATACAGGGAACTTTTTTCTACCATAGTAAGCAATCGTAATTGCCACAAGGAACACTAACGAACAAACTTCGAAATAATAGTTAACATGTAGATTACTTGGGAGAGCGCTGATTGATGATAATAACGTCATAATACTTTTGTATTTTAGCAAATAATTTCCTTATATCAATGTCAAACTATTTTGTTTACTTTTTCTAATTAGTTTTTACTTTTGTGACAACATAAATTATGTCTTGATACAATCAAATCTTTTTGTGCGAAAAGCTGTAAGAAATAATTTTATAAAATCAAAAAAATGAATTAAGAAAAAAACGAGAGAAATGGCATCTATTTTCGTTGACCATTTTTTATTATTTGTAACATTGGTTTTCCTTTTCGTTTTGTCTATTGTCTCTATTAAAACAGCTAGGATGGAATAATATATTCCAAGAAAAAAATATCTTTGAACTTTTTAAAGAATAGATGAGAAAAAAACACAAAACATGCCTAAAAGTCACAAGAAAAAATATTGCAAAAGTGTTTGTCATGCACGCGTTTTCGTGTATGATTTATAGCCAACAGGGGAAAAAGAGTATGAAAAGACTAAATAAATTATCTATTACTCTAGGCATCCTCTCTTTGTTATTAACTGCCTGCCAATGGCCTAGCAAAGGTCCAAAGACTTACACAGTTACCTGGAAAAACTATGATGGTGCTGTGTTAGAAGTAGATGAAGGTGTTGTTGAAGAAACAGTTCCGACATACGATGGACCAACACCAAGCAAAGCGAGAACTGCTGAATTTACTTACACATGGACTGGCTGGACACCAAACGTCGAAGCCATCAATCAAGATGTGGAATATACCGCAACTTTCAAAGAAGAAAGAAACGTTTATCAAATTACTTGGAAAAATGATGATGGTTCTGTCTTAAAAACCAATACATTCGCTTATGGTGAGACGCCATCTTTCGGTGATACAAATCCTACAAAACCTAGTACAGAAGAATTTGATTATTCCTTTGCTAGCTGGTCACCTGCTATTTTGCCAGTCACTGGTGAAGCGACATATACCGCTACTTATAGTGAGGAAGTAAGACACTATACTGTCACTTGGAAAAACTATGATGGTAGTGTTCTTGAAACAGACAGTGTGAGATATGGTAGCACTCCATCATACGATGGCGCCGTTCCAACAAGAGAAGCAACAAGTCGTGCGACTTATACGTGGTCTCACTGGAGCCCTGAAATTCAAACAGTAAGAGGGGACCAAGAGTATACCGCTCAATATACTTCTGCTGGTCAATTTGCCTTTGATCGTGTCAAATACACATTAAAACCAAATTATAGCGAAGATGAATTAATTGGTTCTCCTTGGATTAACACTAACGTTAGAGGTCAATTAAGAGCAATTGAAAAGCCGTCACTTAAAGATGACTACTATGCTTCTGTTAACTATGAAATTATGACTAAGGGTGAGCTTTCTCCATTCGAAGAAAACGACATCATTGTCGAAGAAGCATTTGATGAAATGTATTATGGCGAAGCCACTAGCAAGACCACAAATGGTGGGGTTTTTAAAGCTTTTTATGATAAAGCCGCTGCTGGTGATAGAACCGCAGTTGCCAATTATCTAAACAATATTAACATCACTGATTATCTTTCTAGCAAAGATTGTATTTGTTCATATTCATCACCATTATGCCTCGTTCCGGTAGAAGATGGTTACTATGTTGAATATAACGATGCTTACATGAATGGAAGAACATCCATTTCAACATATTTATTTATCTCTTATTTTTCAAATTATCAAAGTTATGTTGCACCAACTAATAACCTTGTCACTAAATTGGGTGAAGCGTTTGGCTATGATGTTAGTAGTGAAGCTATTACCAAAATGCGTGATACGGAGGCTGATTTAACGTACGCTGCTTATGAGGCTTCATATTCTGTCGGTGATTCAAAAACAACTTATATAGTTAATAATGTTCCATGGTCACAAATGAAGTCCGCTCTTATTGATTTAGGATTATCTCGTGATACTAAAATCACCATTCCAGACATTTATAACAATTCGTTCAATTATTTATACAATAGCTACCTTGCTAATAATCCAGATGATTTAAAGCTAATGCTTGTTAATAGACTAGCCTTTGATAGCCGTTTCTTAGCGGGTGCTAATAGTTATCGCGCAATTAATGAAGCTATGACTGTTTTCCAAACTTTTCAACAAGAAAACGACTTATATAAATACGGTGATGATTATTTGATTAAGGGTATGACAAAAGCCTGCATGCAAGCCGTCACTGAACAAACATATATTGAATTATGCGGCTCTGACGAAGATAAGGCTCGTATTACCCAACTTATTGAAGATATTTTAGATGGCTATGCTACTCTATTAGACAATGAAACATGGTTATCTAGAATCACTAAAGAAAACGTTATTAAGAAAATCAATAATATGAAATTCTATTCTTGTTATTCTGAGGAATTTAAAAACTTCCCAAAAGTGGACGACACTAATCTTAACAACGTTTCGTTATTTGAGCTCTATCAACGTTATAACGACGCCATCGTTACTGCGACGATTAATAAGTGCATAGACAATACTGGCGTTTGGGATGGCATGCCAAGTTATACCGTTAATGCTTTCTATTCACCAATGGGCAATTTATTTGTTATCTTAAACGGTGTCACATCTGCGATGCCAAAAGACACTCCAGAAGAACTATATGGCACTCTTGGTGCGATTATTGGTCACGAAATATCTCATGGTTTTGACTCCTCCGGTTCTCAGTTTGATTACCAAGGCAACTATAACGATATATTCTCATCCCGTGATAGGACCAAGTTTAACAATAAAGTTAATAAGTTGATTGAGTTTTACGATCAAATTGCTCTTACAAACACATTGTATTGCGATGGTGATAATTTGGACGGGGAAGCAACCGCTGATATGGGTGGTGTGAAAATCATGCTTCAATTAGCTAAGAAAATCGATAATTTTGACTACGATAAATTCTTTAGATCCTTTGCCCTTGTTTGGGCTAGACAACCATTTGGCATGGATTATGTCGAATATAGAGCATCTGATTCTCACCCATTCAATTACTTAAGAACTAACGTCACTTTAGCCCAATTTGATGAATTCATTGAAACATATGATATCAAGCCAGGCGATGGTATGTATGTTGCTCCAGAACAAAGAATCAATATTTGGTAATAAATATATTAAATAAAGATAAGAGCGCACCCTCGCGGGCGCTCTTTTGTTATAATAACTATATGCAAAATAAAAAAGATATATTAACAACTAAAAACCTCGTCTTAAAACCGCTAGAAAACGCGGATAAGAATATGCTCATTTCTTTGCTTGAAGACTCGCTCATAAAGAAGACTTATATGTGTCCAGTTTTTAATAGTGAAGAAGATAAAAATAAGTGCTTTTTGAGGTTAAAAGATATTTCTAATGGAAATAAGAAGATTTTGTACGGAATTTATCTAAACAAATTGCTTATTGGCTTTATTAATGAAGTTGTGTCATTTAATGACACAATAGAATTCGGTTATTTAATCACTCCAAAAAAGTGGAATAAAGGTTATGCCACCGAAGCGCTTTCCGCTATAATTTCCGAGGCATTTAGAATGGGATATAAAGTGGTGGAATGTGGTCACTTTGAAGAGAATCCCACTAGTGGCAAAGTCATGCAAAAATGTGGAATGCAAAAGATTTCTAAAACAGAGACAATTGAATACAATGGGGCGAAGCACCTTTGCCTTTATTACAACATAACGAACAAAAACTAAATGTTTCATTTTTTGAAATATTAGGCATAATTATTGGGTATGAAAAAAGTATTCGAACAAATCAGAAAACATTGGCTTACAAATCTCATCACCTTCCTCATCTCATTAACAATAGGAGTGACGATTTTTCTAGTGATATTTTTGACAAGAAATAGAACAATTATTGCGGCGATTGACGGCGTGACAGTCGGTGGCCTTGTAATCTTGGCAATGGGCTTGCTTTGTTGGCTTAGTTTTCTAGGCGCTTTCGACTTCTTGACTTTTGGTTTCAAACAGCTTGGAAATACACTGTTTTCTAAAGATCCAAGAAAGGCTGGTCATTTTGAAGATTTTCAAGACGAAAAACGTCAAAAAAGACTCAGTTCATCATATAATTTTATAGCCATGATGGTAGCTGGTTTATTAATTTTAATCGCTATTCCAATACTAGAAATTATTTACAAAACGCAATTTTGATATCATTTTCCCCACTGTGTAAATCGCCTACGGGCGTTTTTTCGTTTTTCGCTTGCAATGGCGTGTTGCACGTGTATAATGGAAAGCATAATTTTTTTATTGTACGCACTGTACAAGGAGGTAAAGTATGAAAAAACTGGGACTACTACTCTGCGCTACTGGCACATTGATTCTAGCAGCTTGCAGCGCAACCGCAGCTAATATCAAAGACTTACCTGAGAGAGATACTCGCATTATTGTTGAAGTCGATAAGAACATCAACAAATTGAGCGAACAAGGCGCGAAAAACACTCAATTCGCTGTCTATAACAACATTAAGACAGCAGCCACATCAAATATTAGAATGCTTGGCAACTACACAGTTTTGAATAACGCTTTCGTTCTCGAAGTTAACTCAAACGATATTGAAACTATTAAATTAGTTCCTGGCGTCAAAAGTGTTACCGTCGACAAAATGCACTGGGTGAGAGAGATTAACCAAGATGGTTATATTCCACTAGGCGATGTTGGTGGTGGCGAAGGCGCAATTGATGAAAGCAAGAATATTTCTGCTGAAACTATGAACTTGCCTGAAGATAACAACGAAGGTGAAGGCACAATCGTTGCAATCTTGGATAATGAATTCCACTTAAGAGGCTACACCGGTAACTCTAGTGATAGAGATAATGGCGAAGCTTGGAATCACGAAGTTTACACAGCGTTAGATGATGATGTTGCTGTCAGATACACTTTCGACAGCATTGGAGAAATCATCGGTAATACTGAAGATCCATTAAAAGCAGGCAAAAGAGAAGATGGTAAAACCGCCGGTGAAGAAGGTTCTATGTATTACAACAACAAAGTTCCTTTCTATTATGACTACGGTGGTTATTCCCAAGAGTATGGCAAACGTGGTCCGATGAAATATGACGTCCATAGTGACCTCTCATATCATGGCTCTCACGTTTCCTCAATTACCGCTGCTAATGCCCCTGAATATAAGGGTATTGCTCCAAAAGCCCAATTAGCGTTAATGAAAGTCTTCACAGACTACGATGCTAAGGGTTTAGGCGATAAGCTTGGTTTGTCTACACATACAGGCGCTTATGATACCGCTATTCTAGATGCATTAGAAGACTGCATTAGATTAAAAGTCGACGGCATCAACATGTCATTAGGTAGTGACTTAAATGACTTCGATAGTGAATCCATCACATTGAAGACGTTAACCAAACTTAAAAGTGAACACATTTTAACTGCTATTTCCGCTGGTAACTCCGGTAAAACCTCATATGCATCTTCCGGTGCTTATGCTAACTGGATGCCAGAATCAGTCGAAACAGGTATTATGTCTGGCTATGCCAATAACGTTGATAGCATGACAATCGCTTCTGGTCATCCAACCAAGATTTTCTATGAAAACGCTTTCCAAATCGATAATGAAAACATCGCATTTGATGACCAAATCGTTAATAGACCTGGTACTGATGATGATTACGAAGAAGAAATTCGTATGGCAGATATCTATACTGGTGAACCATTACCATGGGTCTATATCCCAGGATTCGGTACAACCGCTGACTACGAAGGTATTGATGCCTCGAGAAAAGTCGTTATCGTCAATCGTGGTAGCACATCATTCGCTGATAAGTATGCTGCTGCGGTGAGCAAAAAAGCCAAAGGCATTGTTATTATTAACAACGACCCAACCGCTTCTAGTTTCAACTTCCGTTGTAGTTTCGGTGATGGCTTCAACCCAACAATTCCATGTGTCCTCGTTCTTTACAAAGATAAACCATTCTTTGAATCAAAACGTTCTGGCACATTCACAATCATTAATAAACAAGTCAGTGATAACCCTGCTAAATTCACAACTAGCACATTCTCCACTGATGGTGCAACATTCGATTTAGACTTAAAACCAGAAATCACCGCTCCAGGCGACAACATCAGAGGTGCTGTCCCAGAACATGCGATGACAAATATCAAAAAGTCTGATTGGTTTAAACCTGAAAATAAAAATAAATGTTACCAATATTTAAGTGGTACATCCATGTCTGCCCCTAACTTTGCTGGTGCCCAATCCGTGATGGCCTCAAAAGTCACAGCTCCAATTTATCAAGCTGCAAAGGAGGCTGGTCGTGACATTACAGCTGAAGAACAAGCTCAAATTGATGCCTATAAAGATACAATCAATATGAGATTAATGTCTACAGCTAATCCAATGAACGATTACATTGCCAACCCAGAGGACAACAAAAACACTCTTACTTCACCAAGAATTCAAGGTGCTGGTATGACTGACCTCGGTGGTGCTTTAAGAACAGATGTTTATCTTGAAGGTCTTGATCTTAATGGCAATAAAACCGCCAAAGCCAAGATTGCTTTAAGATATAGCGAAGATATCGCAAAAGGTGATATTAAGTTATCATTCTTAGCTCATAACGAAAGCGAACAAGCAAGAAATTACAACGCTACATTAACAGTTATGAGACCAGCTATCGCTCATCCAAATGATATCGTTACTAAAGAATATAACTTCAAAGGTACTGTTGAAAAAATCGATAACTTCAGTGGTATGAAATTCTATGACCCACAATTAAAGAGAGTGGTCACAGCCGCTGGTGAAGTGGCATTCAAAGATGCCTTCTATGCTGGCAAAGATATTGAATACTATAAAACTGCAGAAGATTATCAATTCGATCAAGATAATAAAATTGCCATTGGTGCTGGTACAGTCCAATCTAAAAAAACTGTTATCGCCAAAGGCTACTACTATAACTCCGCAACTAATGGTGTTAGTTGGGATCCACTCCCAAGTTATACAGCTCAATCCACAATGGATGTTGAAATCGCTAAGATTCCTGGCCAAGCAATAACCGTTAATCCAGGCGAAAATACAGTAACAATAAATCCTTATTCTTTAACAGAACAAGAAAAGGATAAAATCTTAGCTGTTTATGAATACGGCTGTATGATTGAAGGTTTCGTGACATTAACAAGTACTGATGGTCATGAAGACTTATCTATTCCATACTTAGGCTTCTATGCTGGCGCAGATAGAAATCCTGATGCCAGTTATGAAAAAGCTCCTGTTTCCGAACCATTCAACTTCGAAAAGGATCCAACAAAAGTCTATCCATCATACTTGGTTAATGACATTGCTAAACAATTAGTCGGTAAAGACCAAGCTAATATGGAATCTATGATTGTTGCTGGTTATGCTGAAAGCCCTGCCGCTATCAACACCGATAAGATCTTAACCAACGACTTAGCATTCAATGATTTAGAAGGTTTCCGTAACGTTGGTACAGATCCAATTACTGGTGAATACCTCGATAACGCTAAAGATAATATCTATGTCGGTGGTAGCAATACCAACACAATGATTATTCAACAGTTCATTTTGAGATCAGTTAAAGAGAACTTCTTTACGATTACAAACAAACAAACAGGTAAAGCCGTTTACGCATCTGCATTAACAGATATGCTTAGTGGTGATACCGCTGATAGATGGGCTTTATGGAAATCACACGTTGACTACTTAGGTGGTGGCTATGTCGCTCATAGAGCTTACGCTATCGTCCCATTGTATGATGAAACAACAGGCGAAAGATTCCCAAGCGGTCAATATGAATTAAAATTCAACTATCAATTAGCCGCTACAAATAATTGGGTCAGTAAGTCCTATGATATAAACATTGACTCTGACGCCCCAGTTGTTTCTAGCATTTCACAATACAGAAAAGATGGTGTGGATCGCGTGAGAATCTATCTCGAAGATGCGAAACTCTCCTATGCGGTTGTTGGTTACAACTATGTTGATGTCAATTACGATAGTGATTTAAAGAAGTACTACATTGATGAAACTAAAGAATTTATCGATGAGCGTATTGATGAACTCTCTGAAGGTTTACAAACAAAGAGACTATTTATTGCCGCTGGCGACTATGCTAGAGGTGAAGTTGGTGCTATTGTCCATATGAACAATGAAAAGAGCTTTGCTGCTGGATTCACAGTTGTCCAAGGCGAAGGCATCAAACCATACCATGATTTCACAGTTTCAGCTGATAACAAGGTTTCATTTATTGATACTGGCAATGATGGTGAAACTGTCACAATCAATAGCGATCTTAAGTTAACTAAGTTTGCCGCTACTGGTGAACCAATCTATGAAGATCCAAAACCAGAAGAACCAGCTGAAGAAGTGGAAATTCCAGATTCTTCTGCTCCAGCCAAGAAGAAAGGCTGTAATGGTGCTATTGCAACCATGAGTACAATCGCTGTTATCCCAACTTTAATGGGCACAGCAATACTATCCCTTAAGAGAAGAAAAGAAGGAGGTAAATAGTATATGAAAAAGAAACACGCCCTTATAATTACAATCGCTGCTTTGATGTCTGTCGGTGCGTTAATTGGTTGCCAACCATACAACCCAAGTAATTCCACAGATACATCGTCTTCAGAACCAATTGTAGGCTATTCTTTCACTGCCACAGTGAAGAAAAACTTAAACGTTGGTGAAGTAGCGCAAATTAATATTGAAGAAACCAATCCTGGCGAAGCACCAAGATCCTTCAAATACATTTCTAAAAATCCTGAAATTGCAACTGTTAATGAAACAGGTCTTGTGACCGCTGTTGCGAAAGGTTCAGCGACTATCACAGTTAACGAAGAAACACACAAAGTTTCTAGAACAGTGACAGTCAATATTACCGAAGCGGTTTTAGCTAATGGTGGCTTCAACTATGCTTCTTCTTCAGGTGATGAAGCTGTCAAAACAAGAACAGAAATCCTTGGCAAATTAGAAAAATACGCCATGGACCAACATTTAACAGGTATCACTCTTTTCGAAAATGGTGGTTATGTTAAATATGCTAGCCGTGTACAATTACCAACCACAGAATACATCACCGGTTATGGCTTTGGTTTATTAACAGAAGGCACACTCAAGAGTGATATGCCAGCTGATAAAGAAAGTAACGCAGCTCACCGTGGTTATTTACACTCCGCTACTTCTTCTGATCCAGGCACAATCAACGCTAAAAACGATACAGGTAGCCAAGTCTCTAGTTTAGAAGGATATATCACATCCTCTTTCTGGAGCACAAAAATGAACAAAACCAAAAATGGTTATGTTTGGTACCCAGTTCTTGCTCAAGATAAAGTCAAAGACAAGAATGGCGTTTCCAAAGACTTCGATAGACCAATTCCAATGTACGATAAGGATAATGATGGTACATTTGAAGAAGTCAAATACGGCGAAGAAGATCCAAACCCAGTCGGTTTATACAAGAGATGGAGAATTTATGTCAAAACTGGCGATATTTACTTCCGTTATCAAGGTGCCGCTTGGGAAGGTCACACCTTCGAACGCAGACCAATAACAATTGATGACTATGAATTTGCTTATCGTTTCCTCCTTACTGGTGCTCATAAGCAAAAACGTGGTAAAGAAATGGCTTACGACACCTCCTATGGTATTAGAGGCGCGATGTCTTACTACAACAAGACAGAAAACGCTGATAATAGCCAAGAAAGAGATACATGGAGAAACATGAAAGCAAGTGGCGAATTAGGTATTGAAACCGGCCACGATAATACAAACAATAGTGACTTTATCGAAATTGAATTAGTCAATCCTATCGATAGATTCACCGCTATGTATCAATTATCTTCTAACTTATTATCACCTATGTGTGAAGAATTCATTGAAACCATCGGTGCAGGTTCTCTTGCCGCTGGTGCCAAGAGATATGGTACATTTACTGACCACGCTTCCTTAGGCATTCACTCTGGTAAAATCATGGATATGACAATGTCCGTTGGCCCATTCATGTTAGAACAATGGCATGAAGGTCAAGACATTACATTCAAGAGAAATGAAACATATAACGAAGCTGGCAGATATAACATCCCAGGACTTAAATTACTTGTCATCGATGCTTCTAGCAACGCTGATGCTATTTATGATCAATTCAATGCTGGCGTAGTTGATAACTGCAGCATTCCTTACAAACACCTCCAGGAAGAAGAAAAACAACCAGGCGTTTACCAAACTAGAGGTGATTCCACATTCAAGTTAAACGTTAACTCTTGTGACCAAGCTACTTGGGATAGTTTATTCAAGAAGGGTGTTGGTAAGATCAATCCAGAAGGTTCTAACTGGGAAGTTAAACCTTGGATGAGTAATGATAACTTCTTAAAAGGTTTATTCCATTCCATTGATCGTCAACAATTTGCTGGAAACCGTGGTGTTAATCCATCGATTAACTACTTCGCTGATTCTTATTTAGCCGATCCAGAAAAAGGTATTCCATATAACGATACTGAAGCTCATAAAGAAGCCGTTGCAGCCTACCAAGTCTATGATGATGCCGGTAATTCCTTATTTGGCTATTCTTATGACAAAGCAGTTATTTATTTCAAAACAGCCGTTAAAGAATTAGTCAAGATTGGCGCTATTACGAGAGGCACAAAAGCCAAACCAACAATTATCAAAATCCATATCAGATGGATGTATGAAACAGACATCACTGATTATGGTAACGACATTAAGACTTACTTCGAAACCGCTTTCAACGATGAAAGAGTTTCTGATGGTACAGTCAAACTTGTAGTTGAACAAAATGCCGTTAAAAACTGGCAAGAAGTTTACAATGAATGGATGATGAAAGGCCAATTTGACTTAGCATTCGGTGCTATTAGTGGTAATACCTATAACCCATTAAACTTCTTAGAAGTCTTAAAGAGTGACAACTCTTCTGGTTTCACTCTTAACTGGGGCACAGATACATCTGTCGTTGATTCTGAAACACCAATCATCTACGATGATAAGATTTGGTCATTTGATGCTTTATGGGCAACTGCTGACCATGGTGGCGTTGTCGAAAACGGCAAATTCATTAAATCTGTTAAGATTGCTTATATGGATTACGGCACAAATTCTGATTTCAATAATGGTGCGAACTTCAAAGTTTCCGCGGAATTCTTCCAACACGACTCCATTGATTTGAAGTTAAAACGTATCAGTATCTATGTCTTCTATGGTCAAAGCTACGTTTTTGTTGATTTAGAAAAGAATCCAACGATTAAACCAAACGAAGATGGCAGTTACACAATTAACATTGATGCTTCAACCGCTGATGCTATCAGAAGAGAAATTATGAGAGCACAAAAGATTGATGATCCAGAAAAGGAAAGCTACGATGATAAGCCATTTATCGTTGATAACTATGGCAAATACTGGACCATTGAAATCGTTTATGATTTAAGAATTAAAGATCCAGCAACTGGTAAATTTGGTAGTCCAACAGAAAACGTTGTTACCGCTGCCAAGAATAAAGCTGCTTGGAAAGATGAATAAGGAGGAAACAAACTATGAAATTGAATAAAGTCTTATTCCTTTCATTAGTATCCGTTGCTTCGCTTGCGGCATGTAATACTAAAACATCCTCAACATTATCACCATCATCATCTACTTCTAGCGTCCCATCAGGTCCTGTGGCGCCAGAAAACACAGACATTGTTATTCCTGAAAAGGAAGAAATAGAAATTAAAAAGGAAGCAGCTTTCGGTAACGAGCTGCTCCTCAACCATAGATACATCAGTGTCACGGTTGGCGATGAAGGCAAAGCTATCTCTTCAAAAATTAGAGGTTTGGCTCGCGCGCTCAGCCCTGCAAATAATCTTGAATATAAGATTAAAGATACAAACATCGCCACCGTTGATAAAGACGGCAGTGTTGTAGGTGTTGCTCAAGGTGAAACTGTTCTCGAAGTCAACGACAAAGACCATCCAGAACTCAAGCAAACAGTTCCTGTTTATGTCTTCACTGACGTTAGAGAAAGAAAAACAAAAACAACCGTTAATACTTTGAATGCTATCGATGAAAAAGGCTTAAATGAAATTGTTGACCATGAATTATATGAAAAGAGGATATATAAAAATGGCAGCCTCCATATGTACAAAGCATGGGATCAAAATTTTGTTTGCAGTAGTAAAGAAGGTTACTTCCGTCTATATGAAACCGATGGCGATATCAAAACAGATAATGGTGCAATCTCCTTTAAAGACTACGATTGGATTTTCCATAATAACGAATACTATGACACAAATATTTACCATAACGTTGGTGGTGTGAAAACATTCTTCCCTGTCTCCACAACTTCTTATCTTGGACAAGCAAGAATTAATCCAGTTTTAGATATCTTGGATAATATGTTCACAAGTGGTAGAGAAATCTTCACCAATACAATGAAAAACTGCAAATTAGAATCTGGCCTTGATTACCTAATTTCTAGTTATAGTAACGTCTTCAGAAACGCCTTTGGTGTTGTTCTCGACGAAGAAGAAAAAGCCAGTACTGATACACTCTTCTTCAATTGCAGAATCACTTTTGATAGCACAGCCGACCAAGACGATGAAACAAATTATGGTATCCCTTATGGCACACCAACACCAACCACATATAACATTGTTTTTACAATTAAAGACAATAAATTATTAGGTTATTATAATCACGGCGTAACAACTTATACGATTGGCGAAGACCAATATGAAGAAATCTTTGATATCGATCATTATTTTGAGAGAATCACAGAAGAAAATAGAGAAAAATACATCTTCATTCCAAACGCCGAGCAACAAAAAGCATATTCTGAGGTCGATAACTTATTTGACCTTTAGAAAAAAGAGCGTATTATATAAGCAAAATTTATTTTCTAAGAAAGAAGGTTTTAAAAATGAGAAAACTTAAAACATTATTAGTTCTTTCTGGATTAGCTATTTCCGTTTTGGCAGGTTGTGGTACACAAACAAATCCTTCTGGAAAATCTTCTGCTGATTCAGTTTCAGAACCATCTAGTTCAGAACCATCTAGTTCTTCGCAAGAAACAAAAACACTTCAAAGTATTCGCATTGCTGCTGAGCCAACAAAGAAAAATTACTTTGTCGGCGATGAATTCGATGCCGCTGGTTTACAAGTTAAAGCAGTTTACGATACAGGCGAAGAAGATTTATCATCTGGCTATGAATTATCCGGCTTTGATTCCACAACAGCCGGTGAAAAAACAATCACTGTTACTTACATGGCTAAGACCGCTACATTCAAAGTTAATGTCGAAGCTGTTGTCTTAACAGGCATTGAAATCGCTGCTGAGCCAACAAAGAAAACGTACTATGCCGGTGACGCATTTGATGCCGCTGGTTTACAAGTTAAAGCAGTCTTCAACAATGGCAAAAAAGAAGTTTTAGCCGCAGACGCATATGCATTATCCGGTTTTGACACCAATGTTAGTGGTGCTCAAACAATCACAGTTACATACCAAGAAAAAACAGCTACATTTACTGTTACAGTTATCGGTAAAGCGGGTATTGCTGTTACTGCTCCAAAGAAAGTTAGATATGCGGTTGGTGATGAATTTGATGCTACTGGTTTAGTAGTTGCTCAAAGATTCGCTGATGATACACAAGTCGAATTAGCTGAAAGCGCATACACACTTTCTGGATTTGATTCCGAAACAGTCGGTGAAAAAACAATCACAGTTACTGTTGGTGATGAAACCGCTGAATTCAAAGTCAACGTTTATAACGCTGATTGGACTGATGCAGATAAAGCCGCTTGGACTGGTGAAGATGCCGATTTGTTATATGAACTTCCATATTTCTTAAGTTTTGAATTATCTGTTGGTGGAATTCCAAATGAAACCGATCCAACAAAAAACGATGTGGAATGGTTTGAAGCCAGATCAGATTTCAAAGTTAAATCTTCTGAATTTGAAGCATACGCTGATACTATCGAAGATATTATGGTCCAGGCTTTAGATGACGAAGACAACCCAATCTTTGATGAAAATGGTAATCCACAAATGAAGCAAGCCTGGACTAGTTACAACACTACAAATGGTAAAGATTGGTCTGATGACGTTGATTTATTAGGCTTTGCTGAAGATTCTGATATCTATCAATTTGCTAGATGGAGAAGCGAAAGTACCAACTTTTTTGAATTCCAAATCTTAACAATTGGTGTAGATGAAGATGGTAAGTTGCTTGCTGTTACTACACTTTGTAATTTCCCATTATTTGGTTGGGGCAGATTCGGTCAACCTTTACTTGTCAATCAAAAGAGCGGCACTGTTATGGATGGTTTATATGCCATGGCTGCTGCTTATGGTGCCTCTGCTACACTCGATGCACCACAACCACAAGGCGCCCCATATTTCAATCATGGTATTGAATATCCAGCAATTGCTTCTAATGATGCAGATGCATATTGCTATTACTTCAATGATGCTATTGATAGCCCATATTTACTTGCTAATGAATATAGTGAACAATATAACATCGCAGACTATAGCCTCGTATTTGGCACAGGCAAAGATGGTGGAGATGGAAAAGAAACTCCATTCTTACCAGGCCAAATTGATGCCATTATGGAAAAATACACAGCTAAAGGTATTGCCCACACAAACGAAACAATTAATGGTATTAATGTCTATAAAGTTGAAATTGAACATGAAGGCTATGTGATCGATATTGAATACTACATCATCAATGGCTATCTCCGTATGGATATTGACCTCGTTAGTTACACTAGACCAGTTGTGGTTCCAACAACACCATTAGATTTAGTCTATGACGTTGTTAGCGCTTCTTATGGTTACAAACTCACAGGCGAACAATTAGCTGGTTATGGCTTTGTTACTAAAGTATCTGATACCGTTTATAAAGGTGAATCTGTTACATACTGGCCAAGCGATTTCACAGGTCAACTAGAAATGTTACTTGGTTATTTCATCGAAGAGTCTGGCAAGTTCCCAAGTTACCTCACATATGTTGATGGTGGACAACCAAAAGAAACAGATGGTGTTGGTGTGGCTTTAACCAAGACACCTGATGGTTCCTTATATTGCCAAGTTACTGCTAAATACGATAAAGACGGTACTCATATTTACTTCCTTGTCGCTCCAGCAAGCTATTTCGCTAGTTAATAGGCGACTAGTAAATAATTAAAAACAAAGCGATGTCTTCATGGCATCGCTTTTTTGTGCCCTTTTCAATAAATTCTTTTGATATTACGAACATTTTATTTGTTTAGTAAATCTTAAATTGACACCATTCTTGAAGAATGGTCTATATTGTGGTATAGTTTAGCAGCGTTTATATTAAACGCAGGAAAGGAGAAAGCAATGTTAAAATACTCAATTAAAAGAATTCTTCTAGCATTTTTGACAGCTTTTATCATTTTAACGTTGACTTTTATCTTGGTTAAAGCTCTCCCTCCAAGAGACGTCTTTTCCCCTGATAAAAATGTCGTTTTCGCTTTCTATAGTGATCAAGTTGATTTAGGATACTTTGTTGAATTCGCTAATGCAAACCCTAAATATGGTGAACCATTAAAAGTTTTCCAACCTGGCGAAGTTGACCCAAACCCACATTATTATTATGTTAAACCAATTATTGAACAATATTTCACCTGGTTAGGTAATATTGTAACTAAATGGGACTGGGGTAGATCAACCGCGATTAAGCCAAATGCTTCTGCAATTTCCATTATTGCTTCGCGTTTACCAACCTCAATGTCTATTAATATCGTGACTATCTTTGTGTCTGTCCCATTAGGCATTGTTTTAGGTATTATCGCTGGTTTAAAGAAAAACACCATTACCGACCATACAATCTCTACATTAGTCATGGTCTTCATTTCCATACCTGGATTCGTTTTTATTTCTTTCTTACTCTATCTTTTAGCCTTTAAAACTGGTTGGTTACCAACTAGATGGCCAACACCTGATCAATCTCTTTCCATTAAAATACAAGCTTTTGTTATTCCTGTTCTTAGTATGTCTTTTGGCTCCATTTGTGTGTACACCAGATACATCAGAGCGGAATTATGTGAAGTTATGTCTAGTGAATACCTCTTGTTAGCTAGAACAAAAGGTTTAACTAAAAACCAAGCTATTGTCCGCCACGCTTTAAGAAATGCGTTCGTACCAATTCTTCCAATGATTCTCGCCGAATTCTTAGGCATTTTCGGTGGTTCCATGATTTTGGAGAAATTATATGGCATTCCTGGTATTGGCAGTTTATATATTGAATCTTTGAATCAAGCCAATCCTGACTATAACGTCTTAATGGTTGATATGGCAATCTTTACCACATTCGGTTTGCTTGCCGGTATCTTATTAGACTTATCCTATGGATTTATTGATCCAAGAATTAGAATGGGGGCGAAGAAGTAATATGTTAGAAGATAAAGATTTCGAACTATTGGATGAGACCCCACTCGCAGGAGAAATTGTTGATGATAAAGATATCACCAACGATGATTTCACTCTCACTGAAGTAGACTCCTCAGTTCACGAACAAAAATTCCAAACAAGACCAACAACATTCTTGAAGGACTCTTTAAAGAGATTCAGTAAGAACAAATCTTCCGTTGTTGCGGCCTATATTTTGGGTGGCTTATTGCTACTCTCATTCTTAGTCCCAATTTTCGATAAGAGTGACTTAAGTGATAAGAATCCAAACAGCGCTAACGAGACATATCTTGCGCCAAAACTCTTCAAGAGTGGTACAGGATTCTGGGATGGTACTGTTGAATATACAAACATCGCTGTTGACGTTAGTGCCATGCCAGATGCGAAAACCGATGCAGAAAAACAAGAAAACTGGTGGCCATCTTTAAAATCATTCCCACAAAGAAGTGCTATCAGCAAAAAGAAATTCACTGAAGAAAAATACACAAACATTATCTCTAGTGATGGTTATGCTAAAGAAGGCTATGTCCAATTCGGTTATTTAAGAACAGATCCAGTTGGCGAAACAGTATCTTTTGCTTCCAAAGTTATTACAGCTTTAGATTTAAGTGAGAACTTATATCTTACTGCTTTTGATACATATGATGTAGAAAAGATTAGAAAGATGGAAGGCAAAGACGATTTGGGCTATCCTGAAACCTATGAAGTCGATGATTCTGCTTTCTATTTCACT
>JAEEGL010496787.1_pt1 | contig 18787 bp, 16 predicted proteins | sample 9134231 | NCBI WGS metagenome assembly JAEEGL01 (sample SAMN16246548, study PRJNA631951) | gut metagenome | biome: gut microbiome; feature: rumen; material: fiber-attached | host: Bos | place: Iran: Karaj | collected 2018-10 | reverse complement strand
ATTGTTGACATAGGCTTCTATCTTGTCTACCACCACTGCTGCCTCGTCTGCTGTTCGTGCCGAAATACGGCCCACGGCAATATCACCCTTGGCTAACAGCATATTGCCACCCTCGTTATCGTCCATCAGACCAAAATAATCATCGCTGACAAAACAGTCGGTAGCACTATAGGAATTCTCACTCTCGTAACAAAGCAGGAAGTCATCCGGTGAATAACCTTTCCAATCGCTGCTCAGCATTCTGTTATCCCATGCACCATCACCAAGCAACAACAGGTATCGCGGCATATCCGCTTCTGTCTCTGCACGATCGTAAAGCATCTTCAGGTACCGACGATAGGCATTGGCATCGGGAGTACCACTGGAGAACTCGTTGAAGAGCTCATCGGCAGGCACAATGCGCACCCGTAGGTTATCCTTCTGCTCATGCAGTTTTTTCAGCCGCTCCGCCTGTTTCAGAAGTTGTTGAGTGGTGGGAATGATGATGACCATGTCCACTGCTTCATCAGCATGATGGTCTTGATTGACGATACCATACACCACTTCTGGTACAGGGAATGTGGCCGCACTTAGGTCAGGAGCCTCTTTAGGCTGATTGGCATGGATGGACAAATAGTCCAGTCTGACTGTTCCTGAACCAGACTGAACACGAATGGTCACCTGATTGCTCTTCTGCAGGCAATCCAGTCCACTGAAAGTACGCTCCGCAGTACGCATACGCTCGTAAGTACCATTGGATGGTATAACCATCGTTCCCAACTCGGTATCATTGATGCTGACAAGCACTGTAGAAGCACCGGCCCCTGACAAGGCCACAGTCAGCGAGCCCTCGCCTGTTGTACCTGTTGACTCCAACGTAAACGTCTTGCTGCCACCAGCCTTCAGTTCTGTAGCATTATACAGGTTTCGCCCACCATGATACCAGGCGTAGTTATCCACTTCATAAAGCGTATTATAATCATCGGCTAGCGGATAGGTCTGGGACTTGAATGTCTTTTCGTCTATCGTATTAGGCTCCTCTTCATCCTCTGTAAGGAAGTAGTATCCATAGCTGGAATAAGGATTACGCACACGATGGTGATTGCTGTCCCAGGTAACGGGACCGATGCCATAGAACAACCTTCGGCCATTGACAGTACATGTCGGCACCTCTTGCAGGTCGTCAGTTTCTTGCAGATAGTCTGCCGTCAACTGTTCAGGTTGCAATGCTCCACCATAGCCATATATTCTCACCTTACTAGCACTTGTGAAGCCAGCCTGTTTAACCACTTCGTCAGTCAGTTGATAGACACCCGTCTGAGGAATACTGATTTTCACCCATCGCCCTGTGCGGAATACCGAGTGGTCGGCATATCGGCTTTCTGTTGCCGAAGCCCTCCTGACGACAGTCTTTTCTTTGGGTTTGGCTGTCACCTGCAACATAAAGCTCACCAATTTCTGGTAATGGCCGTCACGATAGACCAGCGGAACAAACGATGCCACCAGTTCTCCTTGTCTACGATCGACTGCGATACCCTGTGCTATGTCGGGGTCTGCAGTCAACGGGGCATCCGTAATGGACTGATAACGTTGGATGTCAGCATCACTCATCGGAATATACTCAGGATAGGCTATTGAGACATGATAGACGGAGTCTGCATAGTGATAGCCTAATGGTTGCCTATAAGTAAAGACTGGCAACAACGAGTCAATCCTGACTTGCTCTGCAGTCAGGTTGAAAAACTTCTGTGCACTCGTCGTCAGACATACCAGCAACAGTCCTATACCTATTATATATTTCCTAATCACTTACAGTTAAATTCCAATACTTTTCGTTCTTCGATCCACCCTTCCAGATGGTCATTGATGTGAACGGGGCCTACACCCACCGGTGTTCCTGTGTATAACAGGTCTCCTGTCTTCAGGGTAAAGAACTGTGAAATGTAGGCTATCAGTTCGTCTACCTTATAGAGCATATCGATCGAACAGCCCTCCTGCACCGTCTTCCCGTTGATATCCAGATGGAAGTGCAGAGCCTGTATATCCAGGAATTTCTCCTTGTCCACCCACTCACCGATAACTGCCGAGCCGTCGAAACCCTTACAGATTTCCCACGGCAGACCGTTCTTGCGGGCCTCACGCTGCCAGTCGCGTGCCGTGAAGTCGATGCCGACAGTCACAGCGTCATAATAACGATGGGCAAAGCGTTCGGGAATGCTCTTGCCCAGCCTGCAGATTCTTACCACCAGTTCCGTTTCATAGTCCACTTGTTCCGACCAGTCGGGGATAAAGAAGGGCTTATGATCCTTCAGTAATGCCGAGTCAGCTTTGGTGAAAATCACGGGACGCTCTGGTTTATATAACGCACCATCCAGCTCTTTATTGTGCTGGATATAATTCATTCCTACTGCAAATATCTTCATAATTCTTTCAGTTTTTGCTGCAAAGTTACAAAAAAATAGTAACTTTGCAGCGCAATGAAGAAATTATTGACGTTCATATTGTTCTGGAGCATGCTCTTGACAGCAACTGCCCAGCCGCAGACAGACCCACGCAGCATCCAGGTGGTAGGTATACCCATAGAAGGTCCCCTTGACAGCGTTCGCGTATCCTTGAAAGCTGGCGACTTTACTGAATGGGGGCAGTCTGACGATGGGGAGGACTACTATTTCCGTGGCAACTTCTACGGTATACGGGCCAAGCTTATGCTGAGCATCGCCACTGAGACCAAATTGGTTTCCTCTGCATACGTAACCATCGGTCCATATAGTACCCCCAATATGCTTGAGAAAAATTTTCAATACTTTCTTTATAAGATGCAGAAGGACTATGGTGACTTCTCCCAACGCAATGACACCTGGTACTATATAGACGATTTCGGTAGCATCAAGATGTCTGTCTACGAGAAGGAGAATGGCTCACGGGAGATTGGAATCCTATTTCTCAACACCGCATCTTATTATAAAGATGCCCTCTGCATGGGACTACACGGCGACGTACAGGAGGTGGTCACCGAGAATGCCGTGGCTGAAGAACAATTCATGCACTTCAGCGGTCATGGACAGTTAGAGAACCCCGACCTCGTAGACCGGGAATACAATCGCTACGGCTACCTTCTGCGCGCCAAAATGAAGGAGAAAGATGGCTTCAGCCTTGTGGAATACACCTATGACGACAGCTACCATTTGACGCAGCGCACCCTAACCAACGAGACGGCAGGCATCCGCTATGTCAACGACTATACCTATAATGACCAGGACGAGATACTGACCCAGCAGCAGAAGGTATATGACAAGAACATGGAATGCATCATGACCATCAATATGCGCAACAACTACATCACCCGCGACGACAACGGTAACTGGAGTAGCAACTCGATGAACCTTACCTATTGGGAGAAAGGCAACAAGACCCAACAGGTCACCGTTCTTCAAAAACGCACACTCACTTATTGGGAATAACGCTATGGCACAGGAACAGATACAGGAACAGAAGTTGACCCAACAGCAAAAACTGTCACAGGGCTTTACGCAGCAACAACTATTGCAGGCCCATCTTACGGAAATGCCCATCATGCAACTGCTGGAACGCATCAACACTGAAATGAACGACAACCCTGCACTTGAGCCATCAGACGGTGAGGGCAATGAGTCCTCTGAGTTTTCGGAACCAACAGATCATTCGGAGGATACTGAAAATGCTGACAATAGCTACGAGCAAGAAGAACGCCAATCGGCTATAGACGCTGCCTTAGAGTCGATAGGACGCGACGACGAAGATTTGCCTGTGTACTATAACGGCACCGAACATGGAGAAAGCCGTGAGGACATGGTCTACGGACAGACGGAATCGTTTATTGACCAATTGAACGAACAGATGAACATGACAGAGCTGACCGAACAAGAACGCAACATCATGGAATACCTGATAGGTTCGCTGGACGACGACGGACTGTTACGAAAATCGCTCTCTCAACTTAGCGACGAATTGGCCATCTACCACCATTTAGATGTGTCCGAAAAACATATCGAGCATATACTTCACAAATTGCAGGAGTTCGACCCTGCAGGCATTGGTGCCCGTTCGCTGCAAGAGTGTCTGTTGCTACAAGTACAGCGCCGGGAGCCTTCACGCCTGAGAGAACTAATGAAACTGACATTGCAAGAGCACTTCGAATTGTTCACCAAAAAACACTGGGGGAAACTGCAACAAATACTGAAGCTCAGCGATTTACAGGCTCAGACGCTTATCAGCGAACTGCGCAAACTAAACCCTAAGCCCGGTGCCTCTATCAGCGAAACCATCGGACGCTCGCTGCAACAGATTACCCCCGACTTCATTGTCGAAACCCACGATGATGGCACAGTGACCTTTACTTTGAATACGGGCGACATCCCTGAGTTACATATCTCGCAGTCGTTTACGGACACACTGAAGGAATATCAAAACGACAAGGAACACATGAGCCGCCAGATGAAGGAAGCCCTACTCTATACCAAAAAGAAGGTGGATGCTGCCCAAGGGTTTATAGAAGCCATTCGGATACGTCAACATACGCTGACCATCACCATGCAAGCCATCATCCAGTGGCAGCACCGATTCTTTGAGGACGGCGACGAGGCCTCACTACGACCTATGATACTGAAGGACATAGCCGAGAAGACCGGTCTAGACCTAAGCACTATCTCGCGCGTGTCCAACTCTAAATATGCTTTGACCCGCTGGGGAACCTTTCCCTTGCGCTTCTTCTTTAGCGACGGATATATTACGGCTGATGGCGAAGAGCTGTCGACACGCGAAATCAAGGCAACCTTACGTGAGTGCATTGAGAGTGAAGATAAGCGGAAACCGCTCAGCGACGATGCGCTGAAAGACCTCCTGAGCAAGAAGGGCTATCCCATCGCCCGTCGAACAGTGGCAAAATATCGCGAACAAATGGGTATTCCCATTGCGAGATTGAGGAAAGGGAGCTAAAAGTTAAATAATTAAGCGTTCAAAGAGAAGGGATGAAGAGACAAGAGCAAATGATTTTAACAGCCCGCATCGTCAGTATGCTGTTTACGCCGTTCTACCTGCCCATATTGGGTTTGGCAACACTCTTTATGTTCAGCTACCTGAGTATGTTCCCCTTGATATATAAAATTCAGGTTCTTGCGCTGACATATCTCTTCACTATTCTGATGCCAACCCTATTGATTCACCTCTATAGACGATATCAAGGTTGGAATCTCATTGAACTGGGACAGCGTGAGCGCCGTATGGTACCCTATATCATCTCTATCACCTGCTATTTCACCTGCATTTATGTAATGGAGCGTCTACACATGCCTCACTTTATGAGTAGCATCATCGTGGCTGCCCTACTAGTGCAAATGATATGCGCACTTATCAACATCTGGTGGAAAATATCCACCCACACGGCAGCCATTGGAGGTGTAGGAGGAGCGTTATTCGCCTTTTCCTTCTATCTTGGCTTCAATCCTGTTTGGTGGCTCTGTCTGGTATTCCTGACTGCAGGCATCTTAGGCAGCTGTCGCATGATTCTCCGTCAGCACAACTTAGCACAGGTAGTGGTAGGATTCTGGGTTGGAGGATTCTGCGCCGCTACAGCGATATTACTATTTTGAGAGTTCAGAATTAAAAACAAAAATTAAGAATACAATGAAACCACTTGTAAGCATTATCATGGGCAGTACGTCAGACCTGCCCGTTATGGAGAAAGCCTGCCAGCTGCTTAACGAACTGCAGGTGCCGTTTGAAGTCAATGCCCTCTCGGCCCACCGAACACCAGAGGCTGTAGAGGACTTTGCCCGTGGGGCTAAAGAACGTGGACTGAAAGTAATCATCGCTGCCGCAGGCATGGCTGCTGCCCTACCAGGCGTCATAGCTGCATCAACCACCCTGCCTGTCATCGGTGTACCCATTAAAGGCATGCTGGACGGACTGGATGCCATGTTGAGCATCATACAAATGCCCCCAGGAATTCCTGTTGCTACAGTCGGTGTAAATGGAGCCCAGAATGCGGCTATCCTTGCCGTGGAAATGCTGGCTCTCACAGACGAAACTGTCGCTCTGCGGCTGGCCGAATACAAAAAGGGCCTAAAGGCCAAGATAGAAAAAGCCAACAAGGATTTAGCGGAAGTCAAATATGAGTACAAGACGAATTAGTACCGTCGCCCACGTAGGAAATATAGCCATTGGCGGTAACAACCCCATTCGCATCCAATCGATGGCTACCACTGATACCAACGACACGGAGGGCTGTGTAGCTCAGGCTAAACGCATCATCGATGCGGGAGGCGAACTGGTGCGTTTCACCACGCAAGGAACCCGCGAGGCTGAAAACATGAAAAATATCTCAGCCCGTCTGAAAGCCGATGGTTATTTCCAACCAATAGTGGCAGACGTTCACTTTACGGCCCATGTGGCTGACATAGCAGCACAATACTGTGAGAAGGTACGTATAAACCCAGGCAACTATGTTGACCCGGGACGTACCTTCAAGCATCTGGAATATACCGATGAGGAATATGCTGCTGAGTTGCAGAAGATAGAGAATAAGCTCATACCATTTATTAATATCTGCAAAGAGCACCATACTGCCGTTCGCATTGGTGTCAACCACGGTTCGCTGTCAGACCGTATCATGTCGCGCTATGGCGATACACCCGAAGGAATCGTTGAGAGTTGCATGGAGTTTCTTCGCATTTTCAAGCGCGAAGCATTCAATGATGTAGTCATCAGTATCAAGGCCAGCAATACGGTGGTCATGGTCCAGTCTGTTCGCCTATTGGTGAAAGCTATGGATGCTGAGGACATGCACTACCCGCTGCACCTGGGTGTGACAGAAGCCGGAGAAGGCGAGGACGGCCGCATTAAGTCAGCAGTAGGCATCGGAGCCTTGCTGACAGAGGGCATAGGAGACACCATTCGCGTCTCTCTGAGCGAAGAGCCTGAATGTGAGATTCCTGTTGCAAGCAAGCTGGTGGAGCTAATTCCGGAGTGTACCCGACTGCGTCAGGAAGCTGAGGCCAGCATACAGGACAACACCATCACACTGACCTTGAACGCCCCAGACTGGGAAACGCTGCAACTAAAAGCCGCAATGGCTGTCGGTGCATTGCTGATAGACAGGAAAGCCCAAAAACTGGTGATTAAGAACGGCCAAACTAGTCTCACCAGTTATGCTAATTCCACTAGTTTGACAAGTTTGGCAGATGCCATCTTGCAGGCTGCTCGCATCAAGTTTACCAAAACCGAATATATTTCCTGCCCTGGCTGTGGACGCACCTTATATAATCTGCAGGATACCATTGCCCGCATCAAGTCAGCAACCCAGCATCTCGTGGGCCTGAAGATTGGTATCATGGGGTGTATCGTCAATGGCCCTGGCGAGATGGCTGATGCCGACTACGGCTACGTAGGTGCCGGAAGAGGTAAGATTTCGCTCTACAAGCAAAAGGTTTGTGTCGAGAAGAACATCCCTGAGGCAGAAGCCGTGGACAAACTGTTAAAACTGATTGAAGAGGACAAAGCCAAGAAGAGTTCTTGACCTCATCACGTATCACTCTTCGATTCTTTAGGCCCCAAAAATACAAAGTGGCCAGGACCGAAGCAATGTTCAAAGGCTCTTGCGGTAGCAGCGGTGGCGGCGATGGATGCGAGCATCCAAATACTGCCACTGCGAGCGCACGCCCTCGTTAGACTCCATTTGGGGCATAGCTTCAGCATACTCAAAACCATAGCGCTGAAACCATTGTATCAAATCATCAAAAATCAGTGAATTGGCTCCCTTGGCTCGGTATTCAGGTAATACACCGATGAGTAGCAGGTCTACCACTTTGGTCTTGTGCCACTTCAGCGTGCGCAGCAAGTGCCACCATCCAAAAGGTAGCATACGACCGTCACGCGTCTTGCGGAGGGCAGCGGTAAAAGAGGGAAAAGTGATACCAAATCCAACCAATAGGTGGTCGGGTGTATTCCAATCTTCAATGCCTGTTATCAAATTCAAATCAGCAATCTTAATATACTCGTCTACCAATTGATTAATCTGACGGTCGGACAGCTGAGAATAGCCATAAAGGTCTTTATAGGTAGCATTGACAATGTTAAAGAGTTCACGCCCTTTGCCACCATTCAACAATTCCTGACGTGTGAACTTACGCACCTGCAGGTTGTAGCGTTTGCTTACCATCTGGGCAATCTTATGGAACTTGTCAGGGACTACCTCAGGAACCTTGACCTTATATTCCATATAGTCATTGTCCTTCTCAAAGCCTCCCAATTGTTCAATATGCTGCTGATAGTAGGGATAATTATAATTGATGTACATGGTGGCATCCTCATTGAAGCCTTCAATGAGTAGCCCCTCACGATCCATATCTGTGAAGCCAAGCGGACCGGCAATTTCTGTCATACCACGCTCACGGCCCCATTGTTCTACTGTCTCCAATAAGGTTCTTGACACCTCAGTATCGTCTATGAAATCAAGCCATCCAAAGCGAACCTGCTGACGTTGCCAGCGTTGGTTTGCACGATGATTGATAATGGCTGCTACACGCCCCATGGCCTTGCCGTCCTTGTAAGCCAGAAAATAGGCAGCTTCACAACACTCAAAGGCTGCATTGCGGTCGCTGCGAAGCGTATTCATCTCTTCTGAATATAGAAATGGGACAGCATATGGACAGTCACGATACATATCATAATGAAACTGAACGAACTGTTTCAGCCCGTCCAGGCCCTCCATCCGCTTGACCTCTATTGATTTCATGCCGCAAAGGTACAAAGTTTTTTCAAATAAGCAATAAAAAAACAGAAAAACTTCGTACCTTTGCGGCATGAAAGAAAAGATACTGATAACGGGAGCCAGTGGGTTTATTGGTTCGTTCATTGTAGAGGAGGCTCTATCCAGGGGTTTCGAGGTTTGGGCAGCTGTCAGGAAAAGCAGTAGCCGACAATTTCTGAAGGACGAACGCATACGGTTGATAGAATTAGACTTAGACTCAGAGGACCGACTGAAGGAGAAGATGAAAGACTGCCGTTTCGACTACGTAGTACATGCTGCAGGAGTAACAAAATGCCTGAACAAGGCAGACTTTCAACGTATCAATACGGAGGGTACCAAACATCTGGTCAAAGCACTCTTGGTCCTTGGAATGCCTCTGAAACGTTTTGTCTATCTAAGTTCACTCAGTATTATGGGAGCCATTCGCGAAGAGCAACCCTATACAGAAATTTTAGAAAGTGACACGCCCCAACCCAATACAGCCTATGGCAAGAGCAAACTTCAAGCAGAGCAGTGGTTGGAAACACAAGCCATACCTTATATTATATTAAGGCCGACTGGAGTCTATGGACCACGCGAGCGCGACTACTTTATGATGGCCAAAAGCATTAAGGCGCATACAGACTTCGCTGTTGGCTACAAACAACAAGATATCACCTTTGTATATGTCACCGATGTGGTTCAGGCAGTCTTTCTAGCACTTGAAAAAGGAAAGACAGGACGCAAGTATTTCCTCTCTGACGGCGAAGTTTACCAGTCGTCAACATTCAGCGATCTGATACGCCGTGAGCTGGGCAATCCCTGGTGGATTCGCATCACAGCGCCCATTTGGCTGTTACGCATCATTACCTTCTTTGGTGAATTTGCCGGACATATCACAGGTCAGGTGACAGCGCTGAACAACGACAAGTATAACATCATGCGGCAACGTAATTGGCGCTGCGACATCAAGCCCGCACTTCAAGAACTTGGCTATGAGCCAAAGGTTAAACTGGAAGAGGGCGTACGTAGAAGTATTCAATGGTATAAGGAAAACAAATGGCTGTAAAGAAAGGACTATTGGCGGTAGAGTGGATAGCGATGGGCTATCTATTGTTGACGTTGTTGATGATGGCTGTGCTGTGGGACAAACTGGTATCCCCAGAGCAAATGATCAAGGGACGTATTACATTTGTCTTGGTAACACTAGCTGCATGGGGTGTCTACTGGCTGAAGCCCTGCCGACTGACCATGTTTCTGCGCATCGCTGTGCAGATGGTTTTTCTTTCATGGTGGTATCCAGACACTTATGAACTGAATCGTATGCTACCCAACCTCGACCATATGTTTGCAGGCTGTGAGCAGGCTGTCTTCGGTTGTCAACCAGCATTGCTATTTGCTCAGAAGGTTCCTTGGGGTTGGTTCTCAGAGCTGATGTGCATGGGGTATATTAGTTATTTCCCCATGATGACAATCTTGCTGATCTATTATTTTTTCTATCGGTACAATGAGTTCCTCAAGGCAGCATTCGTGTTACTGGGGGCATTCTTCATATTCTACGTAATCTTTATCTTCTTGCCTGTTACGGGCCCCCAATTCTATTATCTGGCTGTCGGTCCAGAGAAGATTGCAGCAGGCGTATTCCCTAATTTGGGCGACTGGTTCCTTACACACAGCGAGCGGATGGCTGTACCTGGATGGACAGATGGTTTCTTTTATCATATACTGGAGATGGCACATAATGCAGGCGAACGACCTACAGCAGCCTTCCCCAGCAGCCATGTGGGCATAACAACGGTTGTCATGCTATTGGTTCATCACGCCCATTGCCGCAAACTGGTACTGGGCATGCTGCCGTTCTATATACTGATGTGCCTGTCAACGGTTTACATTCTAGCCCATTATGCCATTGACGCATTGACTGGACTCTTCACTGGAGTTGTGCTGTACTTTGTACTCATACGCCTCAGCAAACGGTTCACTTGACATAAATCAATCCCCAAACGGAACTTTTTGGCAGAAATATTTGGTAGGTTAAGAATTATTTCCTACCTTTGCAAACGAATGCAGCACCACACTCAGACCTTTAGGTCCGAGAATGCAGACATAGTAAAAACAGGAATTCTCTGACGGAAAGACGAGTCGGAGTTCTTTTTTTTTCTGCATCTAAAAACATTAAATGACAGATAGTAAATTTTAAAATCGTAAATATGGCTTATATGTCACAAGAAGGCTATGACAAACTGATAGCCGAACTACATCGCTTAGAAGCGATAGAACGCCCCAAAGCCTCAGCAGCCATTGCTGAAGCCAGAGAGAAGGGTGACCTGAGTGAGAATAGTGAGTACGATGCCGCTAAGGAGGCACAGGCTCATCTGGAAGACAAAATCAACAAGTTGAAGACCACCATCAGTGAGGCCAAGGTGGTAGACACCTCACGCCTGAGCACCAACAGCGTTCAGATTCTGACCAAGGTAGAGATGACCAATCTGACTACCAAGGCTAAGATGTCTTACACCATTGTCAGCGAGAACGAGGCCGACCTGCGTGCTGGCAAGATCAGTATCAAGACTCCTATTGCCCAGGGGCTGTTAGGCAAGAAAGTGGGTGACGAGGTGGAGATACAGATTCCTCGTGGAACCATCAAGCTACGCATTGAGAACATCTCGATTGCGTAAGATGCCGAAATAATGGTATAACATCATAACAATATAACGACAATGGACATTTTTTCAAAGATTGCAGCTGGGGAGATTCCTAGCTACAAGGTCGCAGAGAACGACGAATTCTATGCTTTCCTTGACATTAATCCTTTGGTAAAGGGTCATACATTGGTGATTCCTCGCCGCGAAGTAGACTACTTCTTCGACATGGAGGACGACGAATTGGCTCGTTACCAGCAGTTCGCCAAGCGCGTGGCAGCAGCCATCAAGAAGGCATACCCCTGCCGCAAGGTGGCTCAGGTCGTATTAGGCCTCGAAGTGGCTCATGCCCATATCCACCTCATCCCTATGCAGAGCGAGGCCGACGCAGACTTCCGCCGCGAGAAGCTGAAACTCACCGAAGAAGAATTCAAGGAGATTGCTGCCAATATCCAAAAAGCATTTGTATGATACTACTGAGTTTTGACACAGAAGAGTTCGACGTGCCTCGTGAACATGGGGTAGATTTCTCACTGGAAGAAGGCATGAAGGTATCGATTGAAGGCACCAACCGCATTCTCGATGTACTGAAGCAGAATGCAGTGAAGGCTACGTTTTTCTGCACTGGCAACTTTGCCGAGAACGCACCAGAAGTGATGCAACGCATCATGGACGAAGGACATGAAGTGGCTTGTCATGGTGTTGACCACTGGCAACCTAAGGAAACTGACTTTTCCCTGTCAAAACAAATTGTAGAGCGTATAACTGGCCGACAGGTCTTTGGCTACCGCCAACCACGTATGTTCCCTGTCAGTGACAGCGAGATAGAGAAGGCTGGCTACAAGTACAACTCCTCGCTAAACCCAGCTTTCATCCCTGGTCGCTACATGCACCTGACAGAACCTCGCACATGGTTTATGAAGGGTGGTGTGATGCAGATACCTGCTTCTGTGACCCCTTTAGTGCGTTTCCCGTTGTTCTGGTTGGCTTTGCACAACTTGCCAGAGAGCCTCTACCATACTCTTGTACGACGTACCTTGAACCACGACGGCTACTTTGTCACCTACTTTCACCCATGGGAATTCTACGACCTGAAGGAGCATCCCGAGTTCAAGATGCCTTTCATCATCAAGAACCATAGCGGACGACAGATGATGCAACGCCTTGACAACCTCATTAAGATGCTGAAAGGCTGCAACCATGAGTTTATCACGTTCAATGAATTTGTAAGCCAAAAGTCATGATTAAATTAGCTACAGTCTCTCCATGCTATAATGAAGAAGAAGTGCTAAAACATTCTGTAGAGCGTCTGACAGCATTGTTTGAGCGTATGATTAGCGAAGGCCTTATCAGCCAAGACAGTATGATGGTCTTTGTCAATGACGGCAGTCGCGATAAAACTTGGCAGATCATAGAGGAGTTGCATCGCGAGAACCCATTTGTCAAAGGCATCAATCTGGCACGTAACGTGGGACACCAGAATGCCATCATGGCAGGCATGATGACTGCAAAAGACTGGGCTGATGCCATTGTTACAATAGATGCAGACCTGCAAGATGACATTGAGTGTATCCCTCAGATGGTCAAACTGTTTGAGGAAGGCAATGAAATTATATATGGTGTCAAGACATCACGTAAAGCCGACCCGCTGATGAAGCGCATGACAGCTCAAGCATTCTACAAACTCCAAAGTTCGATGGGTGTGGAGAGCGTCTATAACCACGCTGATTTTAGGCTGATGAGCAAGCGTTCTCTTGACATGCTGGCCAGTTATAAAGAGCACAATCTCTACCTGCGAGGCCTCATCCCGCATATCGGTTTACAAACTACTACGGTGGACGATGTCATCAGCGAGCGTTATGCCGGTTCGTCGAAATACACTCTAAGCAAAATGCTGGGATTGGCATTGAACGGCATTACTGCATTCAGTGTCAAGCCCATGTATGCCATCTTCTATCTTGGATTAGTCTTTCTCTTGATCAGCTTGCTTATTGGAATCTATGTACTACACGCTTTAATTGTGCATACAGCCGTTCCCGGATGGGCTTCTCTCATACTCAGTGTATGGTTGGTTGGCGGATTCATACTGACATCAATGGGGGTCACTGGTGTCTATATCGGCAAAATATACACCGAAGTCAAGCATCGTCCTCTCTATCATATTAAGGAAATTATCTGATGAAACCCATAAAGAAAGTTTTACAGGCTGTCAAATGGTTCTTTTTAAACCCCCGATGCCTGTTCTGGCTGGGTATGACCATCACTCTTCTTGCCACTACGATAGAAGTAGTGAGAGGACGCAACACCAACTATTTTGACTATCAGGACTCTACCCGAATGTTTTGGGAAGGACTTACTCCCTATACTTTGGAGTTCGCTCAGGCTCATGCGCTCTACTTTCTCTACCTTCCTGTGTTCTGTGTAATCTTTGCACCTATTTTCCTATTACCATGGTGGTTAGGGCCATACGTATGGAACATTGGCAATTTCGTCTTGTTTTCTTTGGCCATATGGATGCTGCCCAAACCGTTAGCCCCTCATCGCACCAAGATATATCTTTTCCTCCTGTCTGTACTTATGCAGAGCATTTTCTGCTATCAGTACAATACGGTGGTATGCTATATCTTCATCTTTGCATTCATCCTATTGGAAAAGAACAAACCGTTTTGGGCCGTTTTGCTCATCATGATATCAGCCACTACCAAAATCTATGGTGCTGCCGAATTGGTTTTATTATTCTGCTATCCCAAGACATTACGCAACTTCGGCTATGCAATCCTATGTGGTGCAGGTCTCTTGTTGTTGCCTGCTATCAATCCTTACTTCGACAGCTTTATTTCGCTTTATCAGGGAACCGTCGATATGATTAATACCCACCATTCTGCCGTTGATTATGTAGGACTGTTGTTTGCACGCGGGCTTAAGCCCCTCTTGCTGCCCAATTACAGACTTGTGCAGATAGGAGTCTTAGCCATTTTAGCTCTCCTCTTTTTCTGGCGATATAAGCGCTGGCAGAATTTCGAGTTTCGAGTTCAGGCATTAGCCATCGTCATGGGTTATATCATCCTTTTCAGCGATAGTCCCGAAACGCACACCTATATCATTCCACTCACCAGTTATGCGATGGCCTTCTGGCTCCGCCCCAAACGTACATGGCTGGATTGGACACTTTTCTGGCTTTTGCTTGTCAACTTTGGAATCCTTCCTACCGATGTACTGTGTCCATCATGGCTACACGAATACATTCATGAGACCTTCTGGCTGGATGTCTATACCTATTTCATTTGCTGGCTACGCATAGTCTGGTGGGCTGTTGGCCCCGACAGATGGCTGATGGCTGACGTAAGAAGTAAGAAAGTAGAGCTGAAGCTTCTGTTGCCTTTGTTGATGTTGCTACTGCCCTTGGGAACTCAGGCACAGTCAAAGTCGAGTCTACGAATACTAAAAGTGAAAGGTGTAACTTATAAGATGCGACTTGTAGAAGGTGGCAGTTTTATGATGGGACATCAACCTAACGACACCCTTGCCGACGAAGACGAGGTGCGACATCAGGAAACTCTTGGTGACTATTATATCGGAGAGACAGAAGTGACGCAGGAGCTTTGGGAAGCTGTTATGCTCAAGAACCGCTCCAGGCATCGCGGCAATGGCCAGTGGCCTGTAGAATATGTCACCTACGATATGTGCCAGGAATTCATCAGCAAACTGAATGCTCTGACAGGCGAGCATTTCCGTTTGCCTACCGAAGCCGAATGGGAGTATGCAGCCCGTGGCGGAAAGAAATCGAAGGGTTATCTCTATGCCGGCAGCAACCGTCTTGACGAGGTAGCTTATATGAACTCTAAGGAACGCATTCCTACGCCTGTTGCTCAGTTTAAACCCAACGAACTGGGTCTCTACGATATGTCAGGAAGTTTATGGGAATGGTGTGAAGACTGGTATCGTAAGACGCCCACCAGTAAGCCTTCCAGCAATTTCCATGTCATTCGCGGAGGAGGCTATGACTGTAGTCCCCGCTATTGTCGCTCTACAAATCGTTATCCCTATGACCAACGCCGTCGTCGTGACCTAGTAGGTTTTAGACTTGCATTATAAGTTTCATACTTAACCCAAGGTCTACCCAAGGTCCACCCAAGGTCTACCCAAGGTGTAGCCAAGGTGTACCCAAGGTGTAGCCAAGTCCAAAAAGCTTGCATATACTTGGGTAGTACTTGAGTACTACTTGGATAGGGTATGGATAGAGCGAGGGAATAAGTCTGTTGCGAATAATTAAAATCACCGTTATGTAGAACTATCGCTTATCCAAGTCATCATACAATTTCTGCAGATAGGCCTTTGCCTTACGAAGCAATTGACCATCCTTCGCATTTTCTGACAGATGCACCCTCCCATCCGTATTATCGTAGACAACAGCACTCGTATCCGTTACCATACCCATTGCATCAGGGAAGGTAAAGAAGGCAAAATGAGGAGATTGTTCGTCAAGCAGGTCTTTTGAGTACGGAAAATCTTGATGGTCTATACCCAAAAGTCCCAGCAAGGTAGCTGCAATATCTATTTGGGAACCCACGGTATGACATTGCACACCAGCAGGAATCTGTCCTCCAAGAATCACAAAAGGCACATGATAACGCCAGAGATGATAATTGTCCTGTCGGTCTGGAAAAGCCCCCAAATGGTCTGGCACAATAGCAACAAGGGTATTCTTCCAGCAGGGCAACTTTTTCAGTTCATCGATGAAACGTCCCAAACAATGGTCGGTATAGGAGAATGCATTCAACACTTCGTCGTCATTAAACTTGTGGTAATCAGGCACATCAAAAGGCTCATGACTACTACCCGTCATAAAGCTACGGAAGAAAGGATGCCCTGAATTGTCTGCCTTGATGTCTGCCAACATACGTTCAAAGACGCCTCCGTCAGCTACGCCCCACTTCCCCGTTCGCAACGACATTGGGAAATCGGCGTCCGAAACAATCTTCTGGAAGCCTGTTCCAGCAAAATAAGAGCGCATATTACTGTAGTTGATGTCTCCCCCATAGTAGAAAACTGTATGATATCCGTTCTTTCCTAACTGGCCAGCAATGGAAGGAAGTGAAGTGCTTATCCTTGGAATATCCATCACGCTCATCGTTGGTTGAGCAGGCAAACCACTATGAATGGAGACCAGCGCCCTGTCGGTTCGGAAACTGTTGGCATAAAAAGAAGTGAAATAAAGACCCTCATCCGTCATCCGCCGGAGATGGGGAGTAACCCCTTTCACCCTCATCACCGTATCTGAGAAACTCTCCAGGACTATCAGTATCACGTTTGGATGCTGCAATGTCAGTAAGGTGTCTTTCCGAAGATGGGTGTAAGTAATCTTGGCAAAGAGCCGGTCTGCCTCTTCCGCTTCCATGAAACGGTATTTCGTGCCTATCTCTTCCTGATGCACCACCGACTCGAAGAAACAAAAAAGAGGATTCACCGTTGCATGATTCACACGGATGTTCTCAGAGAAATAAACGCTGCCGGTATGGTTAGTACCTGTTCCCACCCCACCCCGGATGGGTAACAGCAAAGCACCCTCCATCACGATTAACAGTACCAGTTCTACAAAACGTTTCCATCCACGAGGGTGTTTCCTTTCGTCAGCAGGCAGAGGATGAGGCAATTTGTAAACCACCAGCGCACAGACACCCCAGGCCAGCACAGCACCAGCCATTTGCCAGAGTGTCAGACTAGCTATCGCATCAGCAGGCGAAGTCCTGATATAAAGAAGAGGAGTGTTGTCTAACGGAAACCCCCAATATCCATAGAGACCGAGGTTAGCCACATAGCCTAATGCAGTGGCAATAGCTGTCAACAGGAAGAAGGCTTTCCACACCCATTGCAGCACTTTCCCCCCATACCAGAGACTTATCATCAGTAGCAGTCCCGGGATTATGGTCAGATAACCAGCTATGGCCACATCCAGTCGCAATCCGTACCATAATACAGCCAACTGGTCAGTCCATTCCACATCCTTAAATAGCGAATGATAGATGGCGAGGAAAGCCACCTTGCTGACTATTCCTACAACAGTCCAAAGCAAGAATATGGTCAGAAAAGACTTGATTCGTTTCATCAATTCTTGGATTTTAAATGCAAAGGTACATAATATATTTGTAACTCCTTGCCTTTTTCTCATTTTATTTTGTAACTATGTCACTCACCAAGCAGCGGCTTAGGCATCCTTTCTGTTGAAAGCAAAAAACTTCTGTCCCAAGTAGTTGATGACCATAAAGAGTCCTGTACCCACCAACATGGCAATATTCTCCACGACCACCTTGCTAAAGTGCATGCTCTCCAAGGCGTAGCGTGTCAAAGGCAATGCCAGACTATAGGCTATCAAGTAACACACCACGATGTTCAACACGAACTTCACGATGCTGCGCCAGTCTGTCCCCTGATAATGGAAAGTGAAATGCTTGTTAAGAAAATAGCTAAGTATGCTGCCAAAGAAGTAGTCGAAAAACGACGACACCCAGTAACTACAGTCAAAGACATTGTAAAGCACAAACATGATAGCCGTACCAAAGAGCGTGTTCACCACCCCGACAACTAAAAATGTAATGAACGTTCTGTCAAATACTTTCCGTGTCATTGTTTTTATTCTTTCTTATTCTGTCGCATATAGTCTGGAAAAGTCAGCGACCAACGCGACCTGCTCCACTGCCGCTGCAAGGTGTCGTAGTCGGCCATCTTTTTATAGGGCAACCTTTTCTGAAGCCAAGGACGTTGCACTTTATCGACTACAAAGTTTCCATACAGTTCAAATTCCGAAAATCCGGCAAAGCTACTTCGGTCATAGCTCTTCAGCACCACATCCGTCCACGACAAGCCAGTGCCTTGAGTAAGTGCCTGATGCAGCCTTTCCACCTGCTGCTTGTCGAAAAGCATCTTATGGTCTACATAAGAGAGTTTATCCAAGGCCAAATCTGGCAATAGCCGGTGGATGTTATCGTAATATGGCTGATGCTCCTCATAACTCATATAGAACACCGTCTTGTTATCTTGCGTCAAGAAGACATGCGGACGTATCAGCACATGATCAGCGTCAATACATAAATAGTGTTGGCAGGTACCGACCCGACCACTCAGTTTGATGAGCTGTTGAAAGAGCCAGCCACTGCGATTGCTTTGGGAGCCATCTGCATGCTGAATCTGCAGGTTCAGCTCTTTAGGGCCGAATCCGAACACTTCCCTTTCGTCGACAAACTGCAACCCATGCTCCTCACAGAAGCAAACAATCTCATCCTGTGCAGGTGCCACAATATAAATCTGCTGTATAGGATGTGCTACGCAGTGGTACACACCTTCGAGACATAGTGGTAGAATGCGCAGGTCCTTACCCACAATGGGGATAACCACATCAATAGCT
>JAEEGL013614589.1_pt1 | contig 18788 bp, 15 predicted proteins | sample 9134231 | NCBI WGS metagenome assembly JAEEGL01 (sample SAMN16246548, study PRJNA631951) | gut metagenome | biome: gut microbiome; feature: rumen; material: fiber-attached | host: Bos | place: Iran: Karaj | collected 2018-10 | reverse complement strand
TCTTATATCTGGAATCTATTGCAGGAACTTTGGACAACATTGTTTTTATGGGTATGGGAGAACCTATGCAGAATCTTTCTGCTATCAGGAAAGCTGTTCAGATTTTGTGTGATAAAAACGGTCGCGCTCTATCTTCTAAAAGAATTACCCTTTCTACCTGCGGAATTGTAAAAGGAATTTATGACCTGGCAGACAATGGTCCGAATATCCGTCTTGCTGTTTCCCTAACAACAGCTAATGAAGATTTACGACAGGAATTAATGCCTGTCTGTAGAGTGCAGGAAAATTCTCTTGACGAACTTAAAAAAGCAATCAGATATTATGCAGAAAAAACAGGACGTCGTGTAACTTTAGAGGCTGCCCTTTTACATGATACAAATACAGATGAAGTAAGTGCAAATAATATGATTAACTTTGCTAAAAATGAAAATGTAAATGTTAATCTTATTCCATGGAACCCTGTAAAAACTTTACCTTTTGAGGAGCCATCAAAAAAAGAAGTTTCGGCTTTTGTTGCTAAATTAGAAAGAGCTGGCATTAATGTAACTTTAAGAACCAGACGAGGACGTGAAATTGGTGGTGCCTGCGGACAGTTAGGCCGAACAAAAAATTCAGAAAATTAATAAAAAACTCTTGCAATCTTTCTGTAATGTGTTATTATATCTATGTGATAGTTATACTATCACATAGATAAGAATATTATCTTTTTGAAAGTGAAGATTTTTACAGGGAGCCGAGCATGAAAATTTACACAGTTCATCAGAACTATCATGCAGATGAAAATTCGTTTATTGATGTAATTGATTTATCCAGAATAATTGATATTAAAAAATATCCGCTTAAAGATGCCTGGATAAATGTTGGAGGCTGGCAATCCTGGAATCCCGGCTTTGAAGTAATGCCAGGAAAAAAGCAGGAAAAACTTACAACTGTAATAAAAGGCTGGAATCAGTATCTTGTTTTCCCGGAGACAAAAACAAAACCTTCTAAGAATATTGTTCTTGGTCAGTTTGTTACATATGCTCGCTGGGAAGATTTTTATCTTTGCTTTGTTTCTACAGGAAACATTGATTCTACCCTTCCCCCTGTACAATTTATTTTTAACAGAAATGATAACAAAGTAACTATTGAAATTGCAGATAAAAACAACGATTGGAAAAGAGACGACATTACTGCAAAAATAGAAATCTTTACTGCAAATTCTTTCTTTGATTGTAGAGAGAAATTAAAGGACATTTTTGGCACAAAACATTTAGAGCAGCTTAGTGAACTTGGAGAATTACCTGGCGGATGGGAAAGCTGGTACAATCACTATGCAAATATTAATGAAAAATTAATTCTGGATGATCTGAAAGCCCTTAAGGCTACAAAAAATGTTATTACAGAAGCTGAATTTACCTCTGTAATTTTCCAGATTGATGACGGTTGGGAAACTGCCCTTGGCGTTTGGACACCTAGAAAAGACCGTTTCCCAAGCGGAATGAAGCCAATTGTTCAGAAAATAGAAGAAGAACATTGTATTCCAGGTCTGTGGATTGCTCCATTTATCGTAGATTTAAGATGTGATACTGCGGTTGAACATCCTCAATGGCTTTTAAGAGATAAAAAAGGAAACCTTGTTCCTGCCGGTTTTAATCCTTTGTGGGGTTCAGATGGTACTTTCTACTGCTGGGATTTAAGCCAGGACGAAGTTATTGAATGGATTTTCTCTAATATTAAGCGTGCCATTAATGAATGGGGCTTCCGCTACCTTAAGCTGGACTTCCTTTATGCAGGAATGCTCTACGGAAACTATGCAGAAGGACATGCAGGATATAAATGGTACACCAGAGCCATCCAGCTCCTTACTTCTATTAAGCATACTCCAGATGGAAAACCTGTATTCTACCTTGGTTGTGGAGTTCCATTTGAACTGTCATTTAAATACTTACCTCTTTCAAGAATTGGTTGCGATACCCTTGAGCACTGGGAAAACAAACTCTTAAAGTTCATTAACTGGAATGGAAGAAACTCTGCATATCTGAATGTAAAAGATACTATTGGTCATGCCTGGTGGGATAAAATTATTTTTGCCAATGATCCGGATGTTATCTTCCTTCGTTCTGATAATTGTTCATTAACTAATATGCAGAAAATAGTAATTGCAACAATTGATTCATGCTTTGGTTCGCAGATTATGTATTCTGATGATCCATCGAACGAAGCTACAGAACATGAGTCTATTTTAAGAAAATCAATCGTTCAGACTATTAATGACAGTCGTAAAGAAGAATGGGGAATTACACAGATTAGTAATGATTTATACAGATTATACAATCGAAGTGGAACTCGCCAGGCAGAATTAAATATTTCAAAAAGTAATACAAAGCTAACATTTAAGGCATAAGAAGGGGTTATATATGGAAATTTTTAAGAATGAAATAAGCAATGCTACATTTCGCAAGGCAGAAAAGACAAAAAAGAAGTTCATCAAAAAATTTGGTGACGACAGAAATGTAGAATATCATCTTGCTCTAAAAGATAATGAAGTATTAACAGGACCATTTGACTGCAGAACAATCGTTACTAATCCTCAGGCAAGTACAGATACATTTAAAGAAAATATGCCAGAAAAACCTGTAATTATCGGAAATATCCGCATGGGCTTTGGTCACTACAGAATTTCTATGGCAATGGCAAGTGCAGCAAAAGCTTTGGGCTACACTCCTCTTTGGTTAGATTTAAATTCTTTCCCGGAAACAACATGTACAAAAATTATTTCTTATCAGAATGATTTGTATTCTCTTGGCTCAAGACTTTCTCAAAAATCAAAGCTCTTTAATAAAATTGTTTGGGAACCAACAAACTATGAAGGCTTTAAAAAGCTTTCTTATAATGCAGGTGATCAGCTTACAACAGAATTAATGACACCTTTATTCCGTGAAATTCCAAAAGATACACCATTTATTGCAACTCATGTTTGGCCTAGTCAGGCAGCAGTTCATGCAGGTCTTACAAACGTTGTAAATGCAATTCCAGATAACTGGCCAATGGCACTTCACCTTAGCGAAGGTGCAATTCACACAGTTCAGACTTACAATACTTACTGGGGCTACAGAACACTCCACGGATTTGATGGTAATTCTATTCTGAAGCCAATGGAAGATAAAGATATTGTATTTACAGGCCATTACATTGACCATGAACTTGTAGAAAACATTGAAAATGACTGTGAAAACAGAATCAGACGTGTAAAAGATGGTCTTCCAGTCCGCTTCCTCTTTACTATTGGTGGAGCTGGCGCCCAGGGAGAATTCTTTGCATCAATCATTAAAACACTTTTGCCTTATGTAAAAGAAAACAAAGCCTGTATTTATCTTAACTGCGGTGACTATGAAAATGTCTGGAACATGTTAAAAGATAAAATTCCAGAATTTGCTGATGGTTCAGTTCCTGTTACAACACATTTTAATGACTGGTCAGCTGAGCTTGACTTTGCAAATAAAGCAATTGAAGGTCTTGATTCTGACGCAGGAAGCGGAATTCATGCTTTCTGTAATAAAGATATTTTTGGTGCAGTTTACATTACAAATCTGCTTATGCGTGCAAGTGATATTCTTATTACAAAACCAAGTGAACTTGCCTTCTACCCTGTTCCAAAATTATTTATCAGACGCATTGGTGGACACGAAATGTGGGGAGCCATTCACTCTGCAGAATTGGGTGATGGTACACAGGAATGTGAAAGCCCAGAGTTTGCATGCAATATTGTAAATCTTATCATGAAGAATCCATCTTTAATCGAAGGTATGTGCAATTGCATTATCGCAGAGAAAAAGAAAGGAACTTATGATGGTGCATACAAGGCTGTAAAAATTGCATGCGGCGAAACAAACGGAAGGAGATTATAATGACTGCAGTAGAAAAACTTGCAGAAGAAAGAGATGAATTAAAAAATGCTAGAATTGAACGTATTTTGTTGTCAGCTTTTTCTTTGTTTTCAAATAAAGGAATAGATGCAATTGCAATGACAGATATTGCAAAAAATGCAGAAATAGGTGTTGCGTCTTTGTACCGCTATTTTGCTACAAAAGATGAAATTGCCATAAGAACAGCAATGTGGGCCTGGGAAAGCCAGAAAAAAATGGTTATCCCAATCCTTAATTCTGATGATTTTGAGAAAAAAACAGGTATAGAGCAGCTGGAACAGGTTTTAAAGTTATTCTGTGTTCTTTACGAAACAGAACCAAACTTTTTCCGTTTCATTTACTTTTTTGATGCCTATGTTGTCTGCCAGAATATTACACCAGACAGATTAATTGCCTATCAGGAAATAATTCAGTCTGTTCAGGATATTATTGGTGGAGCAATCAATAAAGGTATTGCTGATGGTTCCATCGACCCTGCCTACAAAGACAGTGCAGAAGAATTATATTTTTCTATCATGCATACAATTTTTTCTACTTCGCAAAAGTTAAGTCTTAGTGGAAAAATGCTTAAAATGGATGCATCTAATGATGGATTAAAACAGCTAAAACTTCTTGGAAAGATTTTACTGGAAGGATTAAAGTAATTTTTAATCAAATTACATAAATAAATATATTCCACACTGGAGGATGGAAATTTATGGAAAATAAAAAACAATTAGGATTAGCCGAAAAGATTTCTTACGGCCTGGGCGCAGTTGGAAAGGATATGGTTTATATGCTTTCTGCAACTTACGTTCTCTATTATTTCCAGGATATTCTTGGAGTTAGTGCAGCTGCAATGGGTGTAATTTTGCTCATTGCTCGTGTTTTTGATGCCTTCAATGACCCAATCATGGGTGTTGTTGTTGCAAAAACAAAAACTCGATGGGGAAAATTTCGTCCTTGGCTTTTAATTGGTACACTTACAAATGCAGTTATTTTGTACCTTATGTTCGCTGCTCCACCTGCTCTTGACGGTGCTGGACTTGTAGCTTATGCAGCTGTAACTTATATCCTGTGGGGTGTAACTTACACAATGATGGATATTCCATACTGGTCAATCATCCCGGCTTTTACTAACGGTGGAAAAGAGCGTGAAAATCTTACAACACTTGCCCGCAGCTGTGCTGGTGTTGGTTCTGCAATTATTTCCATTCTCACAATGATTATTGTTCCTATGCTTGGAAAAACTCTTGGTGGTAAAGTTCCAGAAAATTTAGCAACCCGATATCCTGGACAGCAGTGGGTTGAATTCACTGGTTTCAGATATTTTACATTAGCCGTTGCAGTTTTGTTTATCGTGTTTACGATCCTCACTTGTATTGGTGTTAAAGAAAAATCAAATGTAGATATGAAGACTGCTTCAATCAAAGATATGTTTAAAGCCCTTGTTCAAAATGATCAGGCAATGACAGTTGTAATTACAATTGTTGTAGTAAACATGGCTTTGTACATCACTTCTAACCTTATCATCTATTTCTTTAAGTATGATTTAGGAGGTACAAACTGGAATGACGGTTATGCCCTCTTTAATATGGTTGGAGGCGGTACTCAGATTCTTGCTATGATGATTTTGTATCCATTTCTGAGAAATCTTTGCAAACTTAATAATATCAAAATTTTTTATGTAAGTGTTTGTATGAGTATTTTTGGATATGTTGTTCTTCTTATTATGGCAACAATGGGCGTGAACAATGTAGTTCCAATGCTGATTCCAGGTGTTCTTATTATGGCATCTGCAGGTATGAATAACGTAATTATTACTGTTTTCCTTGCAAATACAGTTGACTACGGTGAATTAAAGAATAATCGCCGTGATGAAAGTGTAATCTTCTCTATGCAGACATTTGTTGTAAAACTTGCTTCTGGAGTTTCTGTTTTCATCGCTTCAATGGCTCTTGAACTCCTTAAACTTAAGAACTTATCAGATGCAGTTACAGATGAAGCAATTGACTTCTCAACTTCTGTAACAGCTGCAAGCAAAATGGGACTCCGTCTTGTCATGACACTCATTCCTATTGCTGGTCTTGTATTTGCACTTATCTGGTTCAAAAAGCATTACATTCTTACAGACCAGAAAGTTGAAGAGATTGCTGCCGAAGTAAAGGCACGTAATGCTCAGTAAAATAAAAAATTTTGTTTTAATCATTACATTAATCTGATATAATTTAAGGGATACTAAAAAGTATCCCTTATTTTTTGTTTCGAGGCCATTATGAATGCATTAAAAAATGTTTACAAAGTCTTTATTCCATCTTTATTTATATTATCTTTAATATCCTGTGCTACTCTTCCTAAAAAAGACTCAAAAGTTAATGAAAAAAAATCATTTGACTATAAAACTGTAAAAATCAATGAAAATCTTGAATATCTGACTACAAAGATTGAATACCCGGAATTTGCATCATATCCAGATTTAAATAAACGAATAAAAAACTCTGTAGAAAGTGAATGGAAATCTTTTAGAAATTATTCTCAGAGTGGTTGGAATGAAATTAATGCACTTAATAATGATACAGGAAAGACCTACCCTCCGTTTGAATATAACACAACCTTTACTGTTAATGTTTCCGGAAATATAATTAGCCTGCTTTTAAACTCTTATGTTTTTAGTGGTGGCGCACATGGAAATACAACTCTTATAGCCTTAAATTACAACACAGAAACTCAGAAATATCTTAATATAACTGAAGTAAGCGGAATGTCTTATAATCAGGTTTCAGAAATATGCCGCCAGGATTTGTATAAAAAACTGATAGATAACAATCCAGATGTAAATTCTGCTTCAGAAATTACAGACATGAAAGAAATGATTAACTCTGGTGCTTTCCCACAGGCCGGCAATTTTGAAATATTCACAGTAAAAGGTAAAAAGCTTACAGTTTATTTTGAGCCTTATTCTGTTGCTCCATATGTTTACGGAATACAGACTGTAGATATCTCATTAAAATAAATAAGCCTTGATTAGATTTTTTTTCTAGTATATAATCATAAAACACGCTTAAAATTTAGGAGCAATTAGATGCAGAAAAAGATATATGTAGTCGGAATGTTTGATGATGATACAGCTTCAAAAGTTCAGACCGCTGTCTCAGCTGTTGCTGGAGTAACAAACTGTGTTGCAAGCTGCGAAAAATCACAGGTTCTTGTTGACTATGATGACGCCGGAGCAGAAGCTGCAATCAATAGTGCTATTTCTGGTTGCGGTGTTGACGTTTTAGGTTAAGATGAAATTAAAAATTCTAGATGGTCACGCAGATAATCCCGGCGATTTAAGCTGGGATTCTTTTAACGAATTAGCTGAAGTAACAGTTTATGACAGAACAAATAAAGACAACATTGTAGAACGTTCAGCAGATTCAGAAGCAATTTTTATTAATAAAGTAAGTATTACAGAAGATATTCTCTCTCAGCTTCCAAAACTACGATATATTGGAGTTTGTGCAACAGGTTATAATGTTGTTGATATAGAAGCCTGTAAAAAAAGAGGTATTGTTGTTACAAATATTCCCGCATACAGTACAAATGCTGTTGCTCAACATGTTTTTTCTTTCATAACATACTTTTCAAATCATGTGGCCCTGCACAATCAGTCTGTACAAAATGGAGACTGGATTACTTCTCCAGATTTTGTTTATTGGAAACAGCCTTTAATGGAACTTGCGGGTAAAACTCTTGGCATTTTTGGATACGGAAGCATTGGATCTAAAGTTGCAGAAATTGGAAAAGCCTTTGGCATGAATATTATCTGCAACACAAGAACTAAGAAAGAAAACATGCCGGAATTTGTTTCTGTAGAAGAACTTTTTGCTCGTTCAGATTTTTTAAGTCTTCACGCTCCCCTAACAGATCAGACAAAGAATATTGTTAATGCAAAAACACTTTCTTTAATGAAGCCTACGGCCTATCTTATTAATACAGCACGCGGTGGTTTTGTAAATGAAGAAGATTTGGTTCAGGCATTAAATAGCGGAAAACTTGCAGGCTATGCTGCAGACGTAATTAATACAGAACCAATGAATAAAGATTGTCCTTTACTTGGCTGTCCTAATTGTGTTCTTACACCTCACCTTGCCTGGGCTCCAAAAGAAACCAGACAAAGACTTTTAGATATAGCATTTGACAATTTTAAGGGCTGGTTAGAAGGTCATCCTATTAACGTTGTAAGTTAATCGCTTATATCTGTATCAAACTGAACCTGAACGTCATAATCTGGGAAAGCTTCTTTTACGTCATCTACAACATGAGTAAATAATTGCTGCATGTTCAATGAATCAAAAGAAACTATGATATCAAAACGCATAGTTTTTTCTGTCTCATCAATATAAAAACCATGCATTTGAATTATTTCTTTGTGAGATAAAACAATTTCAGAAACTTTTTCTCGTATTATTCTTGCAGAATCCTGTTTTGTATTAACAGAATAAATTCCAATGGCAGACATGGCAACACAATGCTTTGCATAAACTTCTGCAGCAATTTTTCTGGAAACCTGGTCAATTTTATCTGCAGACCATGTATCTGGAACTTCAATGTGAGCAGATCCCAAATGATAATCTGGACCATAGTTATTTAATACAAGGTCATAAGTTCCGTATATTTCTTTATCTACAGCATTAATGGTGTTTTTAATTTCATGTGCTAATTTTGCATCAATCCTTTCGCCTAGTATCTTGCTAATTGTTTCCTGCAAAGTTTCATAACCGGCTTTTATAATTGCAAAAGAAATTATAAGACCAAGATAAGCCTCTAAAGAAATATGGAAGATAATAAAAACAATAGCAGCGGCAATAGTAGATGCCGAAATAATGGAGTCCATCAGGGCATCCTGACCGCTTGCAACCAGGGAATCTGAATTAACTTTTTTTCCTGTAGCCCTTACATATAAACCTAAAACAATCTTTACCACTACGGCTACAGAAATAATCAAAATTGCAGAGAAAGTATATTCAGGAACCGTAGGATTAATAATTTTCTTTATAGATTCAACTAAAGAAGTTAAACCCGCATATAGAATGATTATTGCAATAACCAAAGCTGTAAGATACTCTACCCTGCCATGACCAAAAGGATGTTTTTTATCTGCAGGTTTACCTGCAAGTTTTGTACCAATTATTGTAATAACAGAAGACAGAGCATCACTTAAGTTGTTTACAGAATCAAGTACAATGGCAATAGAACCTGTAATAAAACCAACAGTTGCTTTAAAGCCAGATAAAAACAAGTTTGCAGCAATGCCTATAATGCTGGTTCTGATTATGCTTTTTTCTCTGGAAATATTAGAGTTATTTGATTGATTCATTATTGCTCCCTATAAACTACATTCGAACAACATATCTCTTAAAGAAATCTTTTATGTTATTTCTAAGTTCATCAGGACTTTGCTTCTTTAATAAATAACCATCTGGTTTCTGTTCCAATGCATTCATAACACTAAATTTGTCGTCTTTTGCAGTAAGGAAAATAACAGCAAGGTTTTTAGTTTCCGGCTGGAAACGGATTCTACTAAGTACATCTGGACCGCTAAGACCAGGCATTTCGTAATCCAAAAGTACAAGATCTACAGGATGTCTTTCCAAAAAGTCCAGAGCAGCCATTCCGGAACTAACCATGTATACTTCAAAATCTGTAACCAACCAAGATTTAATGCTTTTAAGAATCATTGGTTCATCATCTACTACAAGGATTCTTTTTCTTAGACGATTGTTCCATTCAAGCATTCTCTGAAGCAGTTCCAGATCCATAGGGTAATTTTCAAAAATAGCAGCAGGGGTCTTTTTTAAGATATTTTCTTCATCGATTGACAGACCTGATTTTTTACCGACAAGAAATAAGTGAGTTCCAGTTTTTAAAACTCTAGCGTTTAAAATCTTTAAAATACCAAAAGAAGCAGAATCATTTATAGAAAGAATAACATTAACCGGGCCATCAGGAATAAATTTTACCTGGTCTGGATCTGGATCTATACATTTAACATTTAAGTTAGCGTCTTTAAAATCTCTTAGCATTGACTGAATAACGAGTCTGTGAGTATCTGCTATTAGATAGACATCAAGCTGATCCATTTTTATTCTCCTTCCTGTATTTTCTGGATTTCAGGAATTAAATCGTTTAATCCATCAAAATCCACATTATAAATACAAGTATTTATTTTATCATAAATAGAAGAAAAATCTAGTGGCAATTTATACGAGTTTAAATTTTTTTGAATATTTTCTAATTCATCATAATTATAATCTTCTACAGCTTGTATGAGCGCTTTTATATTTTTTTCTAATTCTTCTTGGCTGATTAGAGGATTATTGTTTTCTACTTCCTTTTTTTCTGTATAATCCTTTAAGATATCTTTGAATAGACGATATTTTTCGAGCAGATCAGGGGTATTTTCTTTTATAAAATCTATCTTTTCAGATTCGGCAGCATGTTCCAGAAATTCCGCCATTTCGGACAGGTGGATGGCACCAATCAGCCTTGATGTAGATTTTAATGCATGAACTTTAATTTTATAGTCAAGGTAATTATTTTCGTTTAAGTAAGACTGAATTTCTTCAGACTTTTGATCAATTGTGTCGTGGAACTGGCAGAACATTTGCTTTAAAAGATTAAAATCTCCGCAATTATTAAGCCCTGTCCTAACATCTATTCCTTCAAGCTGCGGTAAATCTTCATCTTTTATAACTTCTTCTGGTGATTGTTCCATTTCCTCTTCATAATCAGTAAGAATTAAATCTTGAGGCAGATACTTCCTGATGATTTTTTCCAGTTTTTCAGGATTAATTGGCTTTGGAAGATAGTCTGTAAATCCAGATTTTAGATACATTTCTCTGGAACCAGAAATTGCATTAGCAGTAAGGGCAATACAAGGTGTAGAATTATTCAGATTTTCCGGCAGGTGCTTCATTGCTTCAAGGGTTTCTATACCATCCATCTGAGGCATTCTGTGATCAATAAAAATAATATCGTATTGCTTGTCGCAGACTTTCTGCAGAGCCGCCATCCCGCTTGTTGCTGTATCAACTTTAATCTGAGTCTTTTTTAATAGGCCTACACAGACATCAAGGTTCATTTGTGTATCATCAACAAAAAGAAGTTTTGCATCTGGTGCATGAAGCAGTTCCTTATATTTTTCTACCTTTACAGCAGACTCATAAACATGCTTTATGTCTCCAATTTTTTCAGAAGACATTACTTTTTGTTTTAATTTAAATGAGAACTCCGAACCAACGTTATATTCAGTTTTAATTTCCAGTTCACTTTCCATCTGCTTAAGAAGACTTTGAACAATACTTAAACCAAGGCCTGTACCTTCAATTGTTTTATTGCGTTCTTCATCTACACGGTCAAATGGATAAAAGATTTTCTTTAAATCTTCTTTGTTAATTCCAATTCCTGTATCTGCAACCCGAATTATAAGGTTAATATAATTATCTTCCAAAGTTTCAAAGGTGATTGTAAAGGTTACATGACCTTTTTGGGTGTACTTTACGGCATTAGTTAGCAGATTCAAAATGCATTGTCTTATTCGAATATTATCGCCATATAATTCGCGGGGTATATTTTGATTAATATCTACGTTAAATTCCAGATTTTTATCTTCTGCGCGTGGTTTAATCATATTTACCAGTTCAACAATAATGGCAGATAAGTCATACTGCTGAGGTATAATTTCCATTTTGCCGGCTTCTACTTTAGAAAAATCCAGAATATCATTTACAATAGAAAGAAGCACGTTTCCTGCTGCCTTTATGTTTTCTGCATATTCAAAAATCTGATTGATATTTGATTCGCGAAGAATCATTTCATTCATTCCAAGAATGGCATTAATCGGCGTACGAATTTCATGGCTCATATTTGCCAGGAAGGTACTTTTTGCTTTTGAGGCAGCTTCACTAATTTCTGCTTCTTTTTGAAGTCTTTCCTTCTCTTTTTTTTCGGCATCTATTGATTCTACAAGCCATAAGACATGGCTAACGGAACCATCAGCAAGTCTATCTATAACAATAAAACGTGCCCTAGCCCATATTTTTGCATTTACTGTGCCCTGAAATTCCTGTGTAATTGTATTTTTATGTGCCAGACGTTCATTAAGTGTAGAAAAGTTTATAAAGTCCATAATTGCAGGTCTTGTTTCGTCATTAGCAAGATTAGTCATTACATTGTTAATTTGTTCCTGACAATTAGTTTTTTTACTAAAGTCTATAAGGCTGTTTACATAACTTTTTGACTTAAACTCTCTAAAAGTATCATTAATTACATCTATTTCAAACATGACAAGATATATAGATGAGATGGCATCTATTCTATCATGAAGACTTTTTTCTCTTAATTTTTCCTCATCAAGATCTTGTAGTAGTTTTTCTGTTGTCATACAAATAAATTATAAAGCAATTAATTATAATATGAAAGTATGGATTATAAAAAGATTTGTTAGTATATTATAACTATGAATATGATTATAGCAAAAGGACTTTTAATTCCATTTATTGGAACAGCATTGGGCGCTGTATGTGTCTTTTTCATGAAAAAAGAAATGAATAAGCAGTTGCAGCGTGCATTAACAGGTTTTGCGGCAGGCGTAATGGTTGCTGCATCTGTATGGAGCCTTTTGATTCCGTCTTTGGAGCAATCAGAAGGCATGGGAAAATTTGCTTTTGTGCCCGCCGTTGTGGGCTTCTGCCTTGGTATGCTCTTCTTATTACTTTTGGATGTTGTTACACCTCATATGCATATGAATGATGTGCAGGAAGGTCCAAAGTCTAAGCTTGAAAAAACAACTATGATGGTACTGGCAGTTACTCTTCATAATATTCCTGAAGGTATGGCAGTTGGCGTTGTTTATGCAGGCTGGGCTACAGGGGCTACGGAAATATCTTCTGCCGGGGCACTGGCTCTTGCTTTAGGTATTGCAATTCAGAATTTTCCGGAAGGCGCCATTATTTCTATGCCACTCCATTCAAAGGGGCTTTCTAAAGCAAAAGCCTGCTGGTACGGCATTCTTTCTGGAATTGTCGAACCTTTAGCAGGCTTTATTACGGTTTTATTGTCTTCTTTAGTTATCCCTATTCTTCCCTACTTTTTAAGTTTTGCCGCAGGTGCAATGATTTATGTAGTTGTAGAAGAACTTATTCCAGAAATGTCTGAGGGAGAACACTCAAACATAAGCACCATCTTATTTATGCTTGGTTTTTCATTAATGATGGTGCTTGATGTTGCTTTAGGCTAAGCCTTCTTAAATACAGGGATGCATTCAATTGGTGCATCCACTGTAATTGTCTGACCACCTTCGTAAACCTTGTTATCATTTATGTTCTGCCACTTTCCTTTTGGAAGGTAAACATCACGCTTAAATGTATCTGCAGTCAAAATTGGAGCAACAAGGTATTCTGAACCAAACATGTACTGGTCTCGGAGTTCCCAGCATTTCTGGTCTTCTGGGAATTCATAGAACATTGTACGCATTGCAGGGCTTCCATTTTCACTAGCCTCTTTCATTACTTTAGAAATGTAAGGTTTAAGTGATTCACGCAGCTTAATTTGTGCTTCCATAATCTTCTGGGCTTCTGGACCGTAAGACCAGATTTCATTTTCGTGGCCAGTGTAAAGGTAACCGCCGCCGTATCCGCGTTCTGGATCCTTGTCCAGTGGTGGAATATCGTGAGGATCACGGTCTCCATGCAGACGGAGAATTGGTGTAAATACAGCCCATTCAAACCAGCGTTCAAGAAGATGAACAAACTTTGGATCTTTAGGATTTCCGTACATAAAACCACCAATATCTGTAGTCCACCATGGAATTCCTGCCAAGCCCATATTCAAACCTTCTACAACTGAGTCACGAAGACATTCGAAGGTAGACTGAACATCACCATTCCACAATACCTGATTGTATTTCTGACTTCCAACCCAGGCACAGCGTTCAAGGTTTACAAAGTTCTTGCGGCCATCTGCCTTCATACCGTCGTAGAAGGCCTTGCTGTAAAGCTGTGGGTAAATATTGCTGCAGCAAAGTGCATTGCCCATCTGGTAGCGATAGTTGCCGTAGTCGTAAACATTAAAGTCTGGTTCAGCATTATCAAGCCAGAACATATCAATTCCATAGTCGCCGTAATTCTTTTTACAAGTCTGCCAGAGCCATTCGCGTGCTTCTGGATTTGTCATATCAATTGTGATACAGTCGCCCATAAAGTCATAAGTCTGATTAGAACCACGTTCTGTGCGTACAAGGAAGCCCTTATCCTGAAGTTCATAGAAGTGTGAAGATTTTTTATCTACACTTGGCCATACAGAAACCATTACCTTTGTTCCCATGGCATGAAGTTCATCACACATAGCTTTTGGATCAGGCCAGTATTCCTTATCAAAACACCAGTCACCCTGACGAGGCCAGTGGAAGAAGTCAATTACAATTACATCAAGATGGATTCCCATTTCCTTGTATTTTCGTGCAACAGTAAGAACTTCTTCCTGTGTACGATAGCGCAGTTTACACTGCCAGAAACCAAGGTAATCATCAGAAAGTACAGGAGCGCGTCCTACTGCAGCTGTGTAATTTTCTACGATTTTTGCAGGAGTGTCTTCTGCAGTAATCCAGTAGTCCATTTCTTTTGTCTGTTCTGCTACCCATTCTGTAATATTTTTTGCAAAATTGACATGTCCAACAGCCGGATTGTTCCACAGGAATCCATAACCAAGGCTTGAAACTGCAAATGGAATAGAAATCTGGCTGTTTCGCTGAGCCAATTCAAGCATACAGCCCTTCATATCAAGGTAAGCTGAAGGATACTGTCCCATACCAAAGATTTTTTCATCATCATTTGGTTCAAAACGAACAGTAAGTTTGTAATCTCCACCTATAATTCCGTTGTACTGGCGGGCAATTACCTTTGTACAGCAACTCTGCTTTGTTGCACTTGGGTCATAAGAATGGAAGTATTCGTGAAGGATTTCTTTTCCGTCTTTATAGAATACCAGAACACCGTTGTTGTTCATTCTGGCTTCAATTTTTCCGTTAGAGATGATGGCACCATCAGCATTAACAGAAATTTTTGCAGTTCCATGATTTATTTTTTCTGAAAGAGCTACATCATGGTCAATAAATGCAGTATCCATAGTAGAACGAACTCTCAATGAGTTTGGTCCCCATGGCTCAATCATAAGTGTTTCATTTCCTTTTTTGAAAACTAAAGCGTTTTTTGCTTCTAAAAACATAAAAACCTACCTGTAAAAGATATTGCCCTCTAATAAGAGGGCAATAATAGTATAACATGAAATTAAAAAAAATCACTGTAATAATTATGGCAAAATATTGTAAAATTTTCTTATTACTTTTTCTTGCCTAAGTATGCTTCACGAACTGATGGATCCGCAAGCACTTTCTGTCCGCTTCCGCTCAAAACAATTTCACCTGTTTCAAGAACATAAGCGATGTCTGCAGTTTTAAGAGCCATATTGGCATTCTGTTCAATGAGAAGAACTGTAACGCCTGCGTGATTAATTTCCTTGATAATCTTAAAAATCTGCTGAACAACAAGAGGTGCCAATCCAAGGGAAGGCTCATCAAGCATAAGAAGCTTTGGGCGGCTCATAAGGGCACGTCCAACTGCCAGCATCTGCTGTTCACCACCAGAAAGAGTTCCCGCAAACTGCCATGAACGCTCTTTTAAGCGAGGGAAAAGGCTGAATACCCATTCCAGATCCTGTTCAATGCCCTTTTTATCATTTCTAAGATAAGAACCGATTCTAAGATTTTCCAAAACAGTAAGATCTGTAAATACATGGCGGCCTTCCGGGCTTAAGGCAATGCCTTCTGCACAGATTTTATTTACAGGAAGTCCCAAAAGTTCCTTTCCATCCTGCATAATAGAACCGCTTTCTGCCTTTACAAGTCCACTGATTGTGCGGAGCAAGGTAGATTTTCCGGCTCCGTTCGCACCAATAAGAGTAACAATTTTTCCCTCTGGAACCTGCATATTAATACCACGAAGGGCTTTAATTCCGCCGTAAGAAACGTGTAAATCTTTAATTTCTAACATTATTCGGCCCCCTCTTCTACTGCGTATGCAACATCTGAATAATCACTTTCTTCTTCTGATTCTCCAAGATAAGCAGAAATTACATCAGGATTATTCTGTACTTCGTCTGGAGTTCCCTGGGCAATCAAAGCACCAAAGTTCAGAACATAGATTCTGTCGGAAATGTCCATAACAAGATCCATGTGATGTTCAATCATCAAAACAGAAAGATTAAAATCTGTGCGGATCTTTTTTATAAAGTCTGTGAGTTCTGCAGTTTCCTGTGGGTTCATACCGGCAGCAGGTTCATCAAGCAGAAGCATTTTAGGATTTGTTGCAAGGGCACGAGCAATTTCAAGACGGCGCTGAAGTCCATATGGAAGAGAGGTACAAAGTTCGTCTTTTACATCATAAAGCCCCAGAATCTTAAGAAGTTCTGCAGTTTCTTCGCGCTGCTTCTTTTCTTCTGCATAATTCAGGCGCAAAGTTGCTGTAAGGACGTTTGAAGTTCGGCGCATGTGTTTTGCAATCAGAACGTTATCAAAAACGGTCTGACTCTTCCACAAGCGGATATTCTGGAAGGTTCTTGCAATTCCAAGCTTTGTAATTTTATCTGGAGTCGGTTCAAGATGTCCTGAAAAAAGGGTTTTATCTTTACCGGCATAGTTTTTCTTCATCTTTCCGCGTGGATGATTTTCAATAATTTTTTTATTATCAAACCAAACTGCACCATTTGTAGGCGCATAAACTCCTGTAACTACGTTAAAGGCAGTTGTTTTTCCAGCACCATTTGGTCCAATCAGAGAAACAATTTCGCCTTCTTTTACTTCAAGAGAAAGGTTATCTACGGCAACAACACCGCCAAACTGCATGGTTATGTTTTCAAGTTTTAACATTATTTATTCCTTTTTGCCTTTAGCTTTCCAAAAAATCCAGTTATTCGCGAGACCGAAAATTCCTTATCGCCCATAATACCCTTCTGATAGAAAAGAACGATACACATAATTACGATTGAAAAAACAACTTTTCTAAAACCAGGACGCAGAATCTGAATTGGAGTGAAGTTCAGGTTTGCGTTATCCAGGAATCGGAGCCACCATTCTGAACAGGCAATAAAGAGGAATGATGATATACAGCTGCCTGTTATAGAACCAATTCCACCGATTACAACAATCAAGAGGATTTCATAAGTCATGGCAGACTTAAACTGACTTGCCTGAATTGTTGTCTGGAACATAGCCAAAAGTGCACCTGAAATTCCTGCGTAAAAAGAACTGATTGTAAAGGCAAGTCTTTTATGATGGGCAAGATTAATTCCCATTGCTTCTGCAGCAACTTCATCATCTCTGATTGCCTTAAAGGCACGTCCATAAGTAGAATTAATGAGCAGAACAATAAGGGCTATACAGATTCCACTTACCGTAAAGTAAAACAAAGTTGTCTTAAAAACCGGGTACTTTCTAAGAAGGTTTGAACCGTTTGTGATTACGCCAAGTTTATCCCACTGGAAAATTGCGCGTAAAATTTCTGCAAAGCCCAGTGTTGCAATTGCAAGATAGTCAGACTTTAAGTGAAGAACCGGCAGTCCAATCAGATATGCAAAAAATGCTGCAACAAGACCAGCAAGAACAAGTGCAACAATTACTGGCAGTGTAAAATGAATGGCACCACCATCAAAATACTGGTAAACCTGAGCACGCGCCTCAAGCGGAATAGTAAAAATTGCATAAGTATAGGCACCCAGGAGCATAAAACCAGCCTGACCAAGGCTAAAGAGTCCTGTAAATCCGTTCAAAAGGTTCATACTAACGGCAACCAGGGCGTATATGGCACCCTTCTTTAATACTGTAAACAAAATAGATGTCGGACGGATTGTGTGTTCAAGTACAAAAAGTACGACAAAAAGCAGAGCAAGAAGTCCGAATCCGATTATCAAATCGCGTTTTTTATTTGTAATTTCCATAATCATTTTCCCCTTCCAAACTAAACCTTATCTGTCTGCTTTTCACCAAAGATACCTGTTGGCATAAACATAAGAACACAGATAAGAAGAACAAATGTAAAAGCATCACTAAAGGTTGTCCAACCAAGTCCCTTAATAATATTTTCACAGATACCAATTATAAAGGCACCTATTACTGCGCCCGGAATTGAGCCAATTCCACCAAAAACAGCAGCAACAAAGGCTTTAAGTCCTGGCATACCACCAACAGTTGGAGTAACCCCCGGATAGTTAGAGAAGAACAGGATAGAACCAACTGCTGCAAGGAAAGAACCTATAATAAAAGTCATGGAAATTACAGAGTCAATCTTAATTCCCATAAGCTCTGAAGTTTCAAAATCTTTAGAAACGGCACGCATTGCCATTCCAATTTTTGTGTATTTAATCAGCATTACAAGTGCAACAACAAGAATAATTGTAAGGAAAGGTGTAATAACTGTTACACGTTTTGTGATTGCACCAAAAATTGTGATTGAATCGCTTATCCAAGGAATTTTTGGGTAAGTTTTCAAAAGACCGCCAGTAATATATAGAGCAAGATTCTGAATCAGGTAAGACATACCGATTGCAGAAATCATAATAGACATACGAGGAGCTGTTCTTAAAGGCTTGTAAGCAATACGTTCAATTGCAAATCCAAGCAGAACTGTAAGAATAATTGTTAATGGAATAGAAATCCAAAGCGGCATAACGGTGTAAGAATAAATCATGATAAGACCAGCAGCCATAAAAACGTCACCGTGTGCAAAGTTAATAAGTCGGAGGATACCATAAACCATTGTGTATCCAATAGCAATTAAAGCGTACTGTCCTCCGGTAGAAATACCT